>CEUN01108652.1_pt1 | contig 173874 bp, 161 predicted proteins | sample 361501 | NCBI WGS metagenome assembly CEUN01 (sample SAMEA2622801, study PRJEB7988) | marine metagenome | biome: marine biome (ENVO:00000447); feature: marine epipelagic mixed layer (ENVO:xxxxxxxxx); material: "saline water (ENVO:00002010), including plankton (ENVO:xxxxxxxx)" | depth 120 m | reverse complement strand
CGATCTGGTGGACCTTCATCACCAAATACGCCTATTCGATCGACCAGTTTACAAATCCGGTCGGCCTCATCTTTTATCAACTGTGCCAGAGACTGATCTTCGATGTTAACCGCGCTTTCAAGCAGCTGTGCAGCACCCCGAATTCCCGAAAGCGGATTTTTGACTTCGTGAGCTAACATCGAGGCCATTGCAGTTACCGATCTTGCAGCTCCACGGTGTACAAGTTGGCGTTCCATGCTGCGCGCAGCACCATGCGAATGGAATGATAAAACCACGGAGCCAGGCCTATCCAACATAGGCGATGCCTGTACGCTTATCCGTCGGGTACCACCTCGGGCACTCGACAAATCGATATCGTGTTCAAATACACTAATCGAATTCGCGCGAACCTGTTCCGCCAAAGAAAGGATGGGGCTGTGTTTTGAAAACACCTGATCGAGTGGGAATCCAGTCAACAAGGATTTTCCCTGCTCCAGAAATTGTTCCGTCGCCGCATTTACATAACTTATTTGGTTTTCAGAGTTGACGACCAAAATTGGAAACGCCAGAGCGCCCAAAATATTAATCTCTTCAAGCTCGGCGTTTTTGTCGACTAACTGAAGTGTTGTCGCCATCCTGCTACGCGGCCTTTTCTCGCGATAGAACTAAATCGTAGTAATCATCGATGGCGCGCAAAGCATCATCGGCTTCAGGAATTTTATTAATTGTTGCCCGAAATTCCGCCGATTTTGGTAATCCCTTTGTATACCAACTGACATGTTTCCTTGCCATACGCATACCGGTATAGCTTCCATAGTGGTGAAGCATTTCCAAATAATGGTCGCGAACGATCTCATATTGTTCGACTAGAGTTGGGTCAGGTACCCGTTTTCCTGTTTTTAAAAACTCAATTACCTGCGACAAAAACCATGGTTTTCCATAAGTACCTCGGCCGATCATTACACCGTCCGCTCCCGATTTCGCCAATATTGCTTGAACGTCCTCCATGCATGTAACGTCGCCGTTGGCGACCACAGGGAGCGAAACAGCCTCTTTAACCTTTGATATGAACGACCAGTCGGCGGAACCGTTGTAAAATTGACATCTTGTTCTACCGTGGACGGTGATCATTTTGATACCGATGTCTTCAGCTACACGTGCGAGAGTGGGCGCATTTCTGCTGTCGTCATCCCAGCCCGTTCTCATCTTGAGGGTAACCGGTAATTTTACAGCCTTTACAACTGCTTCAAGTATCTTTGCTGCTTTTGTTTCCTCACGCATCAGGGCAGATCCAGCGTGGCCATTCACAACCTTCTTAACGGGGCACCCCATATTAATGTCAATGACCGCTGCTCCACGGTCTTCATTTAACTTTGCCGCTTCCGCCATAACATCGGGTTCACAGCCGGCAAGTTGCACCGACATCGGAAATTCTTCCGCGCAATTTGTCGCCATTTTCATGGTTTTCTTGTTTTGGCGTATCATCGCCTGACTGGCGATCATCTCCGACACAACCAGACCAGCCCCCAAACTTTTTACGAGTCGACGGAATGGGAGGTCTGATACGCCAGACATCGGCGCCAAAATTACGGGTGCGTCCAGCTCTAAAGAATCGATTTTTATGGTCACTTGATAAGCACCTTGGCTATGTTGCCTAAATATTGGGCGAAAACTACTGCGAACCGGCGAAATCCCGCAACCAAATTCGCAACGTTTAGATTACCAGCTAAACAACGAGAACGTCAGTTACAAACTTTACGCCCGGATAGGCAAGTGTGAGCATCAAATAGGCCAATAGCGCCAACCTGGCAGCTTTTTGTCCTCGTAGCCCGCTTACTTTTCGAGCAATCAACAGGGCAAGAACAATGATGAACGTAATAACCGACAAGAGAACTTTGTGGGAAATCTCAAATACACTACCAGTTTGAAGGAATTGAACTGCTATACCAGTTAACAAACCGACTCCCAAAACAACTGCACAATACTGCAATAATCGTGCCTCCATTTCTTCAGAAGCCGACAATGTCGGAAATGCGGTATTCAGAAATGTCTGCTGCTTTGTTTTGAGGCTGCGTTCTTGAATAAACGCGGCAAAACCTGCAATTGCGGCAAGCGTCAACACGGCATATGTGGTTACAGAAAAAGCGATATGTAAAATTACCCAAATTGACGGAGCGTCGGTCAAAAATGGTTTTTCTGGCTGGTTTTGCCAAATGGTGGCGAGAACTGCCAAAACAATGAGATAGGGCAACAACCCGGCGGCGAGTTTATTACCTTCGCGAAAACAAAGCGCAACCGGAAGATAGATTAATAATGTTGCTGTGATTGTAGCCCATAGCGTTGGTGCAAATCCTGTGCGCCATCCTTCAGAAAACGCGGACGCAGTAAGAACACCAGTTCCTGAAATCGCAACAACCATGAATATCCAAAACAAGGTTTTGGTCCCATGTGGTGCGCGATATGCATAGACGACCGACGGTAACAGACCGAGTAGCGCCGAAATTGATAAATAGGACATGGTATCCATCATTCGATTATATCAGGCTGATTTAATCCCGTGCAGATTTGTTCGCAAGATTCTCGGTACCTTGGCATAAAATGCCTCCAACGGTACCCTGTTTCGAAACAGTTTCCATTTTCTAGAAACAACACAATCGAACGAGGCGTTTATGACAGGCTGTATCGCCCTAATTTTATCCGGAGGCAGCGGCAGCCGATATGGCGAGGAAATTCCGAAACAATATATGAGTCTCGGAGACCGCCCCGTCATCAGACATGCTGTGGAGAGATTTTTGGTCAATGACATCATCGATGGCATTCGAATTGTTAGAAGGCCGCAAGATCAGGCGCTGTATGATGAAATTTTTTCCGATCTACCAATTCTAGAGCCCGTTGACGGTGGCAATACGAGGCAGGAGTCCGTTCGTCTGGGGCTTGAAAGCCTAACCGATATAAACCCAAGTAAAATTTTGATTCACGATGGAGCACGCCCCTTCCCTGATCCAGAGATGATTTCCCAAATCATCGAAACCCTGAAAGATCACAAAGCCGTAATTCCGGCATTGCCGGTTTTCGATACGATTAAACAAACACGCGAAGATAAGAAAACTGTATCGAAAACATTGGACCGCCGCACATTATGGCGGGCTCAAACACCACAAGCTTTTGAATTTGACGCTATCTTATCTGCACACAAATCGGCGATTGGACTGGATCTCACGGATGATTCAATGGTCGCTGAAAATGCGGGGATTTCTGTCAAAATTATACAAGGGAATGAAACAAATTTGAAAATAACAACGCAGGAAGACATGCAGCAGGCAAGAATGATGTTGGGAATAAAGCGATCTACTACACGAATTGGCACCGGTTTTGACGTCCATCGGTTCGGGCAAGGTGATCATGTCATGCTTTGCGGTATAAATGTTCCCCATGATCAGGGATTGGACGGCCATTCAGATGCCGATGTTCCTATGCACGCTCTCACAGACGCGCTTTTGGGCGCAATTGCCGATGGGGATATTGGCAGCCATTTCCCACCGACAGACGAAAAATGGAAAAATGCGGAATCTACGCAATTCCTTCGTCATGCGGCGGACCTTGTAGCAAACTTAGATGGCGAAATTGTCAACGTAGATGTGACGATTATCTGTGAGCTGCCTAAAGTTGGGCCCCATCGGGATACTATGCGCCAAAAAATTTCAGAAATTTTGGAAATTCCATTGTCGTCGGTGAGCATAAAGGCAACAACGACGGAGCGGCTTGGCTTTACAGGTAGATCAGAAGGCATTGCTGCCCAGGCGAGCGCTTCAATTTCCCTGCCGTCCTGAACCGAACCATTTCATGCCAGTACGCTCGTTACCACGCGGAATGTCATTCGCCCATCCAGTTTGCTTGGTTTCAACATTCTTTGGCATTGGGCTTTTACCAATTGCGCCAGGAACATGGGGATCACTCGTCGCCCTACCCGTTGCCTGGGTTGTCCTAACTCATTGGAATATATATTTTTTACTTTTAATCGCTGCTTCTTTGTTCGTTTTGGGGTGTCTTGCAAGCGAGGTATATGTCCGACGGACTAATGATACAGACCCTGGTGCAATTGTTATCGATGAAGTTGTTGGCCAACTATTGGTTCTGGCCATCGCGCCTCTAAATTGGCGCTACTTTTTGACCGCATTCATTTTGTTTCGTCTCGCCGACATTATTAAGCCCTGGCCAGTCTCGTGGGCGGATCGATCAGTCAAAGGTGGACTTGGCATCATGCTTGATGACCTATTCGCCGCGCTCTACGCTGCGGCAAGCCTTTATGGTCTCATGGTTCTGTTTGGTTGATAAACGATGCTTGATGCACAAACTTTGTCTCGTGCCGCCGAAATTATTAGTCTGTGTAAAACTGCCAATCTAAAACTCGCAACCGTGGAATCCTGTACGGGCGGCCTGATTTCTGGTGCGCTGACGTCCATCTCGGGCTCTTCCGATGTCGTTGATAGAGGTTTCACAACTTACAGCAACGAAGCCAAGAATGAATTGGTCGGCGTTCCAATGGAACTGATAGAGGCCCATGGTGCAGTTAGTCCGGAAGTTGCACGTGCGATGGCAGAAGGTGGTCTTTCACGCTCTAATGCGGATGTAACCGTGTCGGTGACGGGGATAGCGGGCCCTGGAGGTGGCACGGAAACGAAACCTGTCGGGCTCGTGCACTTCGCGTGCGCCCGCATAGGAAAAACGACTACTAGCTATCACGAGGTTTTTGAAGGAGATCGAAACGCCGTTCGGGAATCTACTGTCTTACAGGCGTTTAATTTGATAGAGGCGGCCACAACCTCTTAGGATTTATCGCCATAAATAACACTGGCACGTTCTTCAAAAGCGCCAACCATTCTATTGATCGCTTCCCCAAAAAACGGTCCGATAATTCCCTTCAGCATTCGAGATCTAAATTCAAAATCGATAAAGAACTCGAGCTCACATCCGTTTTCTTGTTCATTAAATTTCCAATAGTTTATCAAATGCTTAAAGGGACCCTTTTGATATTCCACATTAATAAAAGAATGGCGCTCCAAAACGACCTTGGAGGTATACACTTCACGAACCAGTTTAAATCCAACCATAAGATCGGCATGAAAGGTGTTTTCTTCCCGTTGTGATATCCGTGCGCCAACGCACCATGGCAGAAATTCTGGATATCGTTCCACGTCAGAAACGAGATTGAATAGCTGTTCAGCCGAATAAGGAAGCAATCGGCGCTCAGAATGTTCAGGCATTCGCGTTCACGGGTCTATCGAACCCGTTTTTGCCTTTCTTCAACTAACTTCTTGAAATCCTCGTCGGCATGATAGGAAGAACGAGTCAAAGGCGTTGCAGATACCACCAGGAATCCTTTTGTCGCCGCATACTTTTTCAAATGATCGAATTCGGACGGGGTAACAAACCTATCGATGGGATGATGCTTTAGTGTTGGTTGGAGATATTGGCCAATTGTCAGAAAGTCGATATCCGCAGATCGCATATCATCCATTACCTGAACGACTTCCTCCAGAGATTCACCAAGACCCACCATTACTCCCGATTTTGTAAAAATGGAGTCATCAATTTCTTTGACGCGGCTCAATAGCTGTAGAGAGTGAAAATATCGGGCGCCAGGTCTTACAGATGGATACAATCGCGGCACCGTTTCCAGATTGTGGTTGAACACATCTGGACGGGCTTCAACAACGACCTCCAAGGCTCCTTCCTTACGCAAAAAATCAGGTGTCAAAATTTCGATTGTTGTTTGTGGCGCTTGATCCCGAATTTTCTCAATAACTTTTGCGAAATGGGCTGCACCACCATCGTCGAGGTCATCCCGGTCAACAGATGTAATAACGATATGCCGCAATCCTAATGTAGCAACCGCCTCCGCCACATTGTCGGGTTCATCTGGATCTACCTTATTGGGGCGTCCCGTCGCGACATTGCAAAACGCACAGGCTCTTGTGCATACGCTACCCAAAATCATCATTGTCGCATGACGTTGCGACCAGCATTCTCCAATATTTGGGCATGCTGCCTCCTCGCAAACCGTGTTTAACGAGAGACTGCGCATCAAAAGCTGGGTTCTGAAGAATTCTTCAGAATTTGGTGCTTTTACCCTAATCCAATCTGGTTTCTTTGGAGAAGGACTATCGGGATTATTGACCTTCTCAGGATGGCGGGGTCGAAGAGGTTTTAGTGAAGTAGCCATATTTTGATCTTTAAATACCCTATTCAGAAATGGATCACGCGACCGAAAGAGTCTAGTACGGCTTCGTGCATGGCTTCGGACAATGTTGGGTGAGGAAATACTGTATGCATTAACTCCGCTTCGGTCGCTTCAGCAGTTCGCGCGACTGTATAGCCCTGAATCATCTCGGTGACTTCTGGACCAATCATATGCGCGCCCAACAACTCACCCGTTTTTTCATTAAAAACTGTTTTAACAAGTCCTTCGGGGTCGCCAAGAGCAATGGCCTTCCCGTTTGCCAAAAACGGAAACCGGCCGACTTTAACATCATAGCCCTTCTCGATGGCCGCTGATTCGGTCAGTCCAACACTGGCTATTTGAGGTCGACAATACGTGCAACCGGGAATGTTTGATGTATCCAACGGATGCGTGTCCAATCCAGCAATATGCTCGACGCAAACCACACCCTCATGGCTTGCTTTATGAGCCAACCACGGCGGACCAACCAAATCACCGATGGCAAAAATGCCTTTCTCATCAGTTTCCAGCCACTCGTTTACAGTGACATGGCTATTGTCTACGACGACAGATGTACCCTCGAGACCAATATTCTTAACATTTCCAACAATCCCTACTGCTAGAATTGCCCGGTCATAGGTTTCTTTTTCCGCTTTGCCTGAAATTTCCAATTCCGCGGTGACGCCCTTGGCACCAGATTTAAGACGATGAACCTTTGCACCAGTGTGAATAGTCATCCCCTGCGCTTCAAACGACTTCTGAGCGAGATTTGAGATTTCGGCATCTTCAACTGGCAAAATACGATCCATTACCTCAACAATGGTTACTGCAGAGCCCAAATCTTTGTAAAAACTTGCGAATTCCATACCGATGGCGCCAGAGCCAACCACCAACAAGGATTTTGGCAGAGTTTCTGGAACCATTGCTTCTCGATATGTCCAGATCCGTTTTCCGTCGGGTTCAAGTCCTGGCAGCGTCCGTGCTCGGGCACCGGTTGCCAGAATAATATTGTTTGCACTGATGTCGGTCTGCTTACCGTCCTGATCGATGATCGATACTGACCCCGACCCAGTCACCGATCCAGTTCCGTCAAAAACAGTAACTTTGTTCTTCTTTAATAAATGCGCCACGCCTTGATTGAGCTGCTTCGCGACATTCCTAGAACGCTTTACGATTTTTTTGATATCAAAAGAGATATCCTTTGCGCTCATTCCGAATTCATCGAGATTGTGCAAAATATGGTGCACCTCTGATGTCCGTAAGAGTGCTTTTGTTGGGATACATCCCCAGTTTAGACAAATGCCACCCAAGTGTTCGCGTTCGGCCAGCGCTACTTTCATACCGAGTTGGCTCGCCCGGATGGCAGCGACATAGCCACCTGGTCCCCCGCCAATAACAAAAATATCGAAACTTGTGTCGGCCATACGCCTTACTGCTCTGTCAAAATCCGTTAGGTTGCCTGGTCCAACTAGACATCCTGAAATGGGTTAATGAGTGTCGCGCCATATAGTTAAAGCAACATTGCCGGCGGATATTCAATTAGACGCTTGATAGCACTCAAAAGTTTAGCGCCCGTCGCGCCATCAACAACACGGTGATCGCACGACAGCGTACATGTCATAACGGTTGCAGGGACAATTTCCCCATTCTTGACCACCGGCCGCGGCTCACCGGCGCCGACCGCCAAAATACACCCTTGCGGCTCATTAATGACGGCATCGAACTGTTTGATACCGAACATTCCCAAATTGGAAATTGTAAACGAACCGCCCTGATATTCTTCGGGAGATAGTTTTCCGTCACGGGCACGAAGAGCCAGATCTTTCATGGCAGATGAAATTTCTGCCAACCCCTTGCTTTCGGCATCGGGGATTATCGGTGTGATCAAACCTTCGTCCAACGCCACAGCGACCGAAATATCCGCAGACCTATAAAGCCTCATCATTCCGTCACCCAGCCATCCCGCATTTGCCTCCGGCACTTCAATTAGAGCCAATGCGCAGGCTCGAATGACAAAGTCGTTCACGGAGAGCTTACCGTCTTCAAGCCGTTCGTTGAGAGACGAACGGACTTTAAGTAGTTCATCGATTTCGCAATCCACACTTAAGTAGAAATGAGGAACATTGGATTTGGAATGGGCCATGCGTTCCGCAATCACTTTCCGCATAGAACTCATGGGCACGTCTTCAAATTTCCCACCAGAAGACATTCCCAAACCACCTACAACATTGGCCGCTGGTAACAATGTCTTTGCCTTTTCAATATCCGCTTTAACTATACGGCCTTGCGGGCCTGTACCTGCAATCGCCGAAAGATCGAGGCCTGCTTCCGCCGCCAGTCGTTTAGCAAGTGGGCTTGCAAAGATTCGTTCAGCACCCGTTGCAACATTGTCGGCCGCTTTACCATCGGTTAAAGCTTCAACATCCGCTCGCGTGATTTTTCCCCGTGCGCCAGTGCCGGTAATCGTCGACAAATCTAATCCTGCTTGCTCCGCCAGTCGTCTGGCCAACGGCGTCGCTGTCGGACTGTCGCTCGAATTATTAGAAATTACCGGAACTGCATCTTCCTTTACCTCCGATGCCGGCGTTGCAGAGACTGTGGCCGAAATATCGATATCATCGACGTTCTCACCGTCTTCCAGCAAAACACCAATGACATTATTGACCGCAACATTCTCACTGCCGTCTGGAACTAGAATTTTGCCGAGTGTTCCGGAATCGACAGCTTCGACTTCCATGGTCGCTTTATCAGTTTCGATTTCCGCTAGAACGTCACCAGGTTGAACACTATCACCCTCTCCCTTGTGCCACTTGGCGAGGTTTCCCTCCGTCATAGTCGGAGATAATGCTGGCATGAGGATATTTATCGGCATGCGCTAATCCCGGAATTCAGTTGCGATAACTAACGGCTTTTGCCGCCGCAACAATGTCGTCAACCTGAGGCAGTGCGAGCGCTTCCAGGTTTGCCGCATATGGAAGAGGAACGTCTTCCGCAGTAACCCGACCAACAGGAGCATCCAGCCAATCAAAAGCCTGCTCCATAATAGTTGCCGAGATTTCCGCTCCAATTCCCGCAAACGGCCACCCCTCTTCTACCGATACGACTCGATTTGTCTTTTGAACCGACTCTACAATGGTCTGTGTATCCAATGGTCTAAGCGTTCGCAGATCAATAACTTCTGCTTCGATACCCTCCGACGCCAATGCATCGGCAGCTTCAAGTGCTTTGCCTACCATTATCGAAAACGCCGTAATCGTGACATCACTGCCTTCGCGTACAACTTTGGCTTTGCCTATCGGAACCAGCCAGTTCGGGTCAGTTGGGACGTCAAAGCTGCCACCGTACAAAAGTTCATTTTCCAGAAAAATAATGGGGTTGGGATCGCGTATAGAAGACTTCAGCAAACCCTTCGAATCCGCAGCGCTCCATGGAGAAACCACTTTAAGGCCAGGGATATGGGCATACCAACTTGCAAAGCACTGCGAGTGCTGCGCCCCAACTCTAGCGGCCGACCCGTTCGGGCCTCGAAAAACGATAGGACATCCCATTTGTCCACCCGACATATAATTCGTCTTTGCTGCAGAGTTGATCAGTTGATCCATTGCCTGCATGGCGAAATTAAATGTCATAAACTCTACGATCGGGCGGAGACCCAAGAACGCAGCGCCAACGCCGACACCGGTAAAACCGTGTTCAGTGATAGGAGTATCAATAACGCGTTTGTCGCCAAACTCATCCAAGAGCCCTTGGCTGACCTTATAAGCTCCTTCGTATTGGGCAACCTCCTCACCCATTAGAAACACACGATCATCATTCCTCAATTCTTCGGCCATTGCATCGCGCAACGCTTCGCGAACTGTCGAACGAACGGTTTCGCCGTCATAGTCGACCTCAACGGGTAAGGCGGATGGTTTAGGAGGAGGTTCGGTGGTTTGGGTCTGTGCAGGCGGCGGAGGGTCTTCGGATGCTGCAGGAGAATGCGGCTCTGCCAATGGTTGGGTTTCCACGGACACATCCTCGCCTTCCGCGACGATGATCCCGATTACCTGATTGACCTGGACTCCCTCGGACCCATCCGGGATCAGTATTTTTCCCAAAACGCCTTCATCAACAGCTTCGACTTCCATCGTCGCTTTATCGGTCTCGATCTCGGCGAGTATATCGCCCGGTTCAACCGCATCGCCTTCCTGTTTGTGCCACTTTGCAAGGTTGCCTTCCGTCATTGTCGGAGAGAGTGCGGGCATCAAAATGTTCGTTGGCATGTTTCGCGGTCTTTCTTCTTATGCCTCGACCAGAACGTCGGTATAGAGCTCCGATGGATCTGGTTCTGGACTATTCTGGGCGAAATCAGCCGCTTCTGAGACGACGTCTCGAATTTCTTTATCAATTTCCTTAAATTGATCTTCGTCAATGATTTTTCGTTTTAAAATCAAACTTTTAAGATTGGTTATCGGATCCTGCTCGTCCCTGACTTTTGCAACTTCTTCCTTGGACCTGTAATTCGCGGGATCGGACATCGAATGACCACGATAGCGATATGTCATCATTTCCAATATGACAGGTCCATCGCCGGCCCGACATTTTTCCGCCGCCATAGACCCTGCCTCTTTGACCGCTTCAACATCCATGCCGTCGACCTGAACACCAAAGATCCCTCTTCCAGCACCAAGTTGAGATAGATCCTCAGCCGCTGAAGCTCTTTGAACAGAAGTACCCATTCCGTATTTGTTGTTTTCGATCACGTATACGACGGGAAGGTTCCAGAGGGCGGCCATATTAAAGGATTCATGAACCTGTCCCTGGTTTGCGGCGCCATCTCCAAAATAGGCGAGTGTAATGGCTCCTTCACCATTGTAGCGCTGCGCAAATGCAAGTCCCGTACCGATCGAAACCTGCGCTCCCACGATACCGTGACCACCGAAAAAATTTTTTTCGGTACTAAACATATGCATGGAGCCGCCTTTTCCCCGAGAATAACCGCCGCTCCTGCCAGTCAGTTCTGCCATGACGCCTTTTGGATCCATACCACAAGCAAGCATGTGCCCGTGATCCCGATAACTGGTAATTACAGCATCAGTCTCTTTGATAACGGCCTGCATGCCTACGACAACAGCTTCCTGTCCTATATACAAATGACAGAAACCGCCGATCAAACCCATTCCATATAGTTGTCCCGCACGTTCCTCGAATCTTCGAATAAGAAGCATATCACGATAAAAGGCTAGCAAAGATTCCGATGTATTTTGCAAGTCTGCTGCGCCCGCTCCGTTCGTTTTGCTTGATTTAGCCGCCCGCTTTCGGGGTTTCGGAGCTTTTGCCGCAGCTCTCTTGCTTTTATTAGCCATAATTTTCACCTCGAAGAATGGACACGGGTAAGGCCCCAAATATGAAAATTAACCATACTGAGGTTATACAAAACCTGCGATCACGCAATATTAGCGTGAGAAAGTTTATGTTCTTTTGACGGTAGGATTTGAAAGAAAAATTAAATTTTCAGGCCAATTTTGAAACGAGCCGTTTAGACATGCGTTCTTACCAGCTACGCGGCTCTATCGAATCTTATTTTCTGCCCTCGAATACACCAGTATTTCGTCTTTTTTGACAAAACCCGTAACTGATCGAACACGCTCATCAAGCATATCCCGGTTCATAGCATTGCGACGCAAAAGCGCGATTCTCTGCTCCCAACGCTCTCTTTCCCCTTGCGAAACGGAAAAATGCACTTCTGCTGCCGCAATTTGCTGACGGATTTGTAACCAAGCCAGCAGACCGCGATCCCCCTGGATGGCGTGCATCACAAAATAGGCAAACAACAGAGCGCCTAAGATGGAACCCGTAATGTGTCGCCCACGCCGACGTATTTCCAATACAACTGACATGAGCGAATCGAATCACATACCGATTCGTTCCGTCAAGATAATTTTAAGAAAAGAGTCTGAAAAAACCTGAACTTAGAGAAAAGTGTTGCAAAAAAGAATCAGTTTGACTCTTCGAATTCACGAATTTTGTAAAATTGAACGCCCGGCATATTCCGCTTGATCAGCCAAATCCTCTTCGATCCGGATGAGTTGGTTGTACTTTGCCGTGCGATCCGAACGACAAAGTGACCCTGTTTTTATTTGACCACAATTCGTCGCGACCGCGAGGTCGGCAATGGTTGAGTCTTCTGTTTCTCCGGACCTGTGTGACATTACCGCTGTAAATCCTGCCTTGTGGGCCATCTCAACTGAAGCAAGCGTCTCTGTTAATGTGCCAATTTGATTTACCTTAATCAGAATCGAATTGGCTACGCCATCGTCGATACCGCGTGAAAGTCGTTCCGTATTTGTGACAAACAGATCATCTCCCACGAGTTGGACCTTATTACCAATTTTCGTGGTCAGTGCCGCCCAACCATCCCAGTCATCCTCTGACATTCCATCTTCAATGGAAATAATCGGAAACTTGGATACCAAATCAGCGTAATAGCCTACCATTTCTTCGGGAGATAGAGATTTGCCTTCGCCAGAAAGTTCATATTTCCCATCTTCAAAAAACTCGCTGGAAGCCGCGTCAAGTGCCAGAAAGACATCTTCCCCCGGTTCATAACCAGCGACTTTCGTAGACTTCATTATAAATTCGAGCGCTTCCTCTGCACTGCCCAGGTTGGGGGCAAAACCGCCCTCATCGCCCACGTTAGTGTTGAGATCAGCCTTCGAAAGCTCACCTTTAAGAGCTTGAAAAATTTCGGCTCCACAGCGAATCGCCTCTGACATGGAATTCGCAGAAACCGGCATGATCATGAACTCTTGAATATCGATAGGATTGTCCGCGTGCGCACCGCCATTCAGAATATTCATCATTGGCACCGGCAAAATGTGGGCGCTAACGCCGCCCACATAGCGATAGAGTGGTAAACCTGCCTCTGCAGCGGCCGCTTTCGCAGTTGCGAGGCTAACACCTAGAATGGCATTCGCTCCCAGACGACTCTTATTCGCCTCACCATCCAAAGACCACATCGTTGAATCAATCTCAACCTGATCTTCAGCATCTAACCCCGAAAGTGCGTCAAATATCTCTCCATTGATGGCATCGACGGCTTTTTGAACACCCTTGCCACCAAAGCGCTCCTTATCACCATCCCGAAGTTCGACGGCCTCATGAATACCAGTTGACGCACCTGATGGCACGGCAGCGCGTCCAGATGCTCCGGTTTCAAGCAGTACATCAACCTCTACTGTTGGGTTGCCGCGGGAGTCTAGAATTTCCCGACCATGAATGGCGACAATTGCAGTCATTCAAATACTCCGATCTTCAATTTCCAACTAAATTTCAGTGTTTTGTCTTAGCAATCTGATCGTATTCAATCAGGTTCTTGAGCAAAGGTTCAATTTGATCGAGCGGAACCATATTGGGACCATCACTCGGTGCGCTATCAGGATCATTATGAGTTTCCAAAAATACGGCTGCGACACCTATTGCAACAGCGGCACGCGCCAAAACTGGAACGAATTCTCTCTGACCGCCGCTAACTGACCCCTGACCACCTGGTTGTTGAACCGAATGCGTCGCATCAAATACGACGGGATGCCCCATAGCAGCCATCGTTGGAAGCGAACGCATATCTGAAACAAGTGTATTGTAGCCGAAGCTCGTTCCTCTTTCGCAGACCATGACATTGTCATTGCCGCTATCAATAGCCTTCGCCACGACATTTTCCATATCCCACGGGGCGAGAAACTGGCCCTTCTTAATATTTAAGGGCTTCCCTGTCTTAGCCGCGGCAACCACCAGATCCGTTTGCCGGCATAAAAATGCAGGAATTTGCAGAACATCAACGATATCGGCCACCGGTGCGCATTCGTCTGGGAGATGGACGTCCGTAATGACTGGACAACCATATGTTTCGCGTACTTCTGCCAAAATCGGCAACCCTTCATTCATACCGATACCCCGGTTACTCTTTAACGATGTTCGGTTCGCCTTATCAAATGATGATTTATATATCAGGCCAATCCCCAATGCTGAGGTGAGCTCAACCAAAGCATGCGACATTTCAAGCGCATGATTTTTTCCCTCAAGTGCACAAGGACCAGCAATAATAGTTAGCGGCAAATCATTACCGATAGTGATGTCTCCAATTGAGATGTGATGCGGCAAACCCATGGGCGGCATTTTCCGTAGCGACAAGGAACCCTGGCAGTTCTACTAAACGAGACGCGACCGGTCCACCGCGGCCTTGATAAATGATGTAAACAAGGGGTGCGGGTCAAAAGGCTTTGATTTGAGTTCAGGGTGAAACTGAACACCGACAAACCAGGGATGATCAGCCAATTCTATGATTTCTGGCAATTCACCATCGGGAGACAATCCCGAAAATACCAGTCCCGCTGCCTGCAGCTTATCGGCATAATTAATATTCACCTCGTAACGATGACGATGCCGTTCCTCGATTGTATCTGTCCCGTATATCTCCTGAACGAGACTGCCTGTTTTCAGCTGACAGGGATACGATCCCAATCGCATCGTACCGCCCAAATCATCATTTTCATCGCGCAATTCAACCGCATCTCCTTTTTTCCACTCGGTCAAAAGGCCAACAACAGCATCATCGACATCACCAAATTCAGTTGAACCAGCCGCCGCAATTCCCGCAAGGTTGCGTGACACTTCAATAACAGCCATCTGCATTCCAAAGCAAATTCCGAAATACGGGACCTGATGCTCTCTAGCAAATTTGACCGCCGCAACTTTTCCTTCTGAGCCCCGCTCGCCGAATCCGCCTGGTACTAATATTCCATCGACATCTTCCAGATGTTGGACTGCATCCTCTCTTTCAAATATTTCAGAATCAATCCAACGCATCTCGACGCCAACATTGTTAGCGATTCCCCCATGACCTAAGGCCTCCGCCAACGACTTATAAGCATCAGGTAGCTCGGTGTACTTCCCAACCACTGCTATTGTTACCTTCCCTTCCGGTTGTTTGATACTGTCGACAATTTCGACCCAGCGACCGAGATCAGGTTCTACTTTTGCTTCGATTCCAAAATGTCTACAAACTTCTACGTCAAAACCCTGCTCGTGATACACCAGCGGAACTTCGTAAATCGTCTCGACATCGGGAGCTGAAATTACTCTTTCCGGCGCAACATTGCAGAACAAGGCAATCTTTCTTCTTGCGTCGGCGGGTATAGGTCGGTCGGAACGACAAAGCAAAATATCTGCTTGAATTCCCACGCTTTGCAGTTCTTTGACTGAATGCTGCGTGGGCTTTGTCTTAACCTCTCCTGCAGCGGAAAGATGGGGCAAAAGCGTCAAATGAATGAACATCGATCTCTCTCGTCCCAATTCATTCGCCTTTTGGCGGATTGCCTCAAGAAATGGCAAGCTTTCTATGTCACCCACCGTGCCACCGATTTCACATAAAATAAAATCAGCATCATTGGTTTCAGATTCAATAAATTCTTTGATTGCATCTGTGACGTGGGGAATTACTTGTACGGTTGCGCCCAAATAATCGCCATGCCGTTCGCGGGCCAATACCGTGGAATAAATTCGGCCTGTGGTGACGTTGTCTCCCTGACGTGCAGGAACGCCGGTAAACCGTTCATAATGTCCAAGATCGAGATCGGTTTCTGCACCGTCATCCGTCACATAGACTTCACCGTGTTGAATAGGATTCATCGTGCCCGGATCTACATTCAAATACGGGTCCAATTTTCGAAGACGAACCTTAAACCCTCTCGCTTGAAGCAAGGCGCCCAAAGATGCTGAGGAAATCCCCTTTCCGAGGGATGAAACCACGCCACCGGTGATAAACACAAACCGCGTCATGGACCCCGACTCTACAGCAGTTACTCCGAACGCCCAATGGCAAAGACACGGCAGAAATGCCGCCTCTCAGAGACTGATTCGAATTTTCGCTATTTTGCGAGCGGTACTGAAGGTCCTGTGGGCTTGGCCGGTGCTGTTTTTTCAGGCGGTTTATCCACTATAGAGCGCGCTGGCCCGCTTCCTGTATTTCCGGCGAGAATAGCGAGAATAAGACTGGTCGCAATGAAACATGTAGCGATAATTCCCGTCGCCTTGGTCAGTAAATTTCCAGAACCACGTGCGGAGACCAAGCCACCCATATTGCCGCCGCCAATACCCAAAGCGCCGCCTTCGCTTTTTTGCAGCAATACAACGATTACTAAAGCAAGAGCTAAAAACAAATGTATTAGTAGTAAAACAGTTTCCAAAGACCTGCCCTTTTTGAGTCTAAATTAACTAAGCCAGTTAAATATAGGCAATAGTTGCGCTTCTTTTAGTCCGGTAACCACCACTTTGACCAGCGGAATTTATAATTAAGGCATTCACAAATCTGCCAACTAATTAAACGCTTGTACAAATTGACCAGAAATCTTCTACCTTCAAACTAGCACCGCCAACCAAACCGCCATTTACGTTCTTAATGGCAAGAATTTCGCCAGCGTTGCCCGGATTCATTGACCCACCATAGAGCAACCTGAATTCCTCTCCATCCTTAAAACGAGAATTAAGAAGAGAGCGAATGTTATCGTGGACTTCAGAAATTTGTTCGATAGTTGGCGTCAATCCGGTACCAATCGCCCAAACGGGCTCATAGGCGACGATAGTATTTTCAGCCGTTGCCTCTGCGGGTACAGATTTAGAGACCTGTTCTTCGACAACCGCGAGTGTTTTTCCTTCGTTGCGTTCATCCAGGGATTCTCCAACGCATATTATAGCTGAGAGGCTCTGAATAAACGCCGCTTTCGCTTTCTCCCCTACCAATTTGTCGCCTTCGCCATGATTGGTGCGCCTTTCTGAATGGCCGACAATTACAAAGTTGCAACCAGCATCGACAAGCATTTCTGCGCTGACATCGCCTGTATGCGCACCAGAAACTTCGACATGGCAGTCCTGAGCGCCTAATTTGATCGGGCTTCCCAAAACGATTTCACCAACCGAACGAATAGACACAAAGGGTGGACAAATAAGAATGTCACAACCGGGATCTATTGCCGCTCTTTGTTCTACAAGCCCAGCCGCCAAGGCACTCGCATCGGCGCGTAAAGTATTCATCTTCCAATTGCCAGCAATCAACGGGCGCATCGCCAAAACCCTCAAATCGTTCGGTGGATCGTCGGTGTTTATCATATCCATGATTTTGCTCCAAGCGACTGGAATTCAAGGATGCATTGCATATTGCAGGGCCTGTCCCCACTTCCTATTATGCGGTCAACAGTGAGTGGTCGAGACAATCACGAAATTTTAATCGGCAAGGCATTGATATGATTGAAGCGATGCGTTCCAAGGCAGCTTCTTGGGTCGCCAAAATATTGGCGTTTTTTCTAATACTTTCGTTTGCAGTTTGGGGAATTGGCGACGTTGTTCGCGGACCCGTTATCGGGGACGTGGTAGCAAAGGTTGGTGAAACGGAAATTAGCAGGAACGACCTCAGCAATCAGGTCCGCCGGCTTCTATCGATTATGCGGCGTCAGCTCGGCGGAAATTTCGATGTCCAGCAAGCGTCGCGGCTCGGCCTGATAGATCAAACTATGGACCAACTCGTCAATTCGAGATTGCTGTCCCTAGAAGCACAAAACCTTGGACTCGGCGCGGGTGAAGACCTAATTCGACAAACAATTTTCAGTGACCCACGGTTTCAGACACCGAGTGGCCAATTTGATCGGCTTGCTTTCAGACGATTCCTTCAGGGAGAAGATCTACCTGAATCCCGATACGTGGATTTATTGCGGCAGGAAATTACCCAGCGCCAGGTAACAAACGCCCTTAGTTCATCATCATTTGTTCCAAAATCGCTCGTAGATACAGTGTATAAATATCGCAATGAGCAGCGGGTTGCTGACATTGTGGAAATCCCGTTCGGTAAGGCATCCGAAGTTCCTACACCCAATCAAGCTGAACTCACCGCATTTCACAAAAAAAATCCAGCACGGTTCATGGCACCTGAATTTCGAAGGGTAACTGCTATCTTTCTCGATCCTGACGAGGTCGCAAAGGAACTCAACCCGGCGGAATCACGAATTCGGGAGGAATATGAATATCGTAGGGAAACGAGAACTGTGCCGGAGCGTCGTGAGCTAGAACAGGTTCTTTTTCAGGATGAAGCGAAGGCGAGTTCTTTCGCAAAACAGACACAATCGGGACGCCAATTTGCTGGTGCCGCTCAAGAAATAGCCAAGCTAACGCCAAACGACCTCGGCAGTCTCCGCAAACAGGACCTACCGGCAAAAGTCGGGGAAGCTGCTTTTAAACTTCCAGCCAATGGTGTTTCGGACCCTGTAAAAACCGCTCTCGGATGGCACGTTGTCCGCGTAAAAAATATCAAACTTGAGCAAGTCCCGTCGTTCAATTCGCTTCAAGCAGAAATCAAAAAAGACCTGGCAAGAGAAATGGCTGTCGACAACATCATTAAATTAACCGGTCAGCTTGATGATGCACTTGCAGCTGGTACGTCTCTCGAAGAGGCCGCCAATATAATTTCTGCAAAGGTATTGAGATTTTCTGCGGTTGACTCAAGCGGTAAAGATGAAAATGGCAAACCTATTAAGGAATTGCCGAAATCTCCCTTGTTCTTGGAAAAAGTATTTTCAACGCCGAAAGGCGAAACGACAAATGTCGAAGAAACACGCCAAGGGGGATTTTTTGTTCTTAAAGTAGACGCTATCACCGCAGCAGTACCAAAACCTATGAGTGCCGTGAAGAATCAAATTGTTGGTATATGGAAGGCTAGCCAAGTTCGATCTGCGGCGAAAAAGAAAGCAGAAACTCTACAAAATGCCGCCCAAACCAGCGCCAACCTTACAACGGCCGCTAAATCAAGCGGTTACGACGCGAAAACAAGCAAACCGGTGTCTCGATTTATTAAACCACCGGGTTCGATTGTCTCTGACACTCTTCTGAGATCATTGTTCAACGCAAAAATAGGAGACGTTGTGATTGCAGCCTCCAATAGCGGGTATTCTGTGGCGCAAATTAAAAAAGTTATCCCCGCGGCCCCCGACAAGAATAAATCAGAGGCCGACAATCTAACAACTCAGCTAAAAAATGTGATGTCAGCGGATACGCTGGCGCAGTATCTAGCAGCGCTGCGAACTACTTATCCGGTTATAATAGACGACAAAGCTGTTGCCCAAGCGGTAACCGGCCGACCTTACTGATGCAGGTTGAACCGTCCTTCCAATCCTTTGAAGAGAGATATCTTGAAGGTAAAGCACAGGTTGCCTGGACCACACTCATCGCCGATCTCGAAACGCCGGTATCGGCGATGCTCAAAATTGCCGCGGACATGCCCAACAGTTTCTTGCTCGAATCCGTGGAAGGCGGTTCGGCCCGTGGTCGCTATTCGATCCTGGGATTGCGACCGGACATTATTTGGAAATGTAATGGCAACGATGCCAAAATAAACCGATCTGCCGACACTGACTCAAGCGCATTCGAAGCATGTACAGAAGGTTCTTTGGAGTCATTACGTCTGCTTGTCGATATCTCCCGTATCGACCTTCCCGAGCATCTCCCCCCTATGGCAGCGGGCCTTGTTGGCTATCTTGGATACGACACAGTTTGCTTAATGGAAAAAATACCGTCGACCCGTCCTGATACGTTGGGAACACCGGATGGCCTTTTTGTTAGACCAACCATTATGGTCATATTCGACACCGTAAAAGACACTGTAACTGTCGTCACACCGGTCAGAGTTGATACGCATTGCTCAGCAGAAGAAGCCTACGCCGATGCGCAGAAAAGGCTCAATGACGTCGTAATAGATTTTGATAAAACGCTCCCCCATCAGCCCGCGAACGACGCCAATATCGCAAGTCCCCTCAAACCAATTTCAAACACGACCAACGACAAATTCAAGGCGATGGTAAAGCGAGCAAAGGAGTATATTTTTGCTGGCGACATATTTCAGGTGGTCTTATCACAGCGATTTCGTATCCCTTTTTCACTCCCCCCATTTTCGCTTTATCGGGCATTGCGCCGTACTAATCCGTCTCCATTTTTGTTTTTCTTGAATTTTGGAGAGTTCGCGGTCGTTGGGTCTAGCCCTGAGATACTTGTTCGCCTGAGGGATGAAAAGGTAACGCTCCGCCCTCTGGCAGGAACGCGTCCGAGAGGCACCAACATTGCAGAAGATGAAGCATTGGCGGAAGAGTTATTAGCCGATGAAAAAGAATGCGCGGAGCATTTGATGCTGCTTGATTTGGGCCGAAATGATGTCGGCCGCGTTTCAAAAATCGGTTCAGTAGAAGTAACTGAAAAAATGGTCATCGAGCGCTATTCTCATGTAATGCATATCGTTTCGAATGTTGAAGGGCAGATTAGCAAGGAATATGACGCCATGGACGCGCTGGCTGGAGGCTTTCCTGCGGGCACGGTTTCAGGTGCTCCCAAAATTCGTGCCATGGAAATAATAGACGAATTGGAAGCTGAAAAACGTGGAATTTACGCCGGTACGGTTGGGTATTTTTCCGCCAATGGATCTATGGATACCTGCATCGTTTTAAGAACAGCTATTGTCAAAGACGGACAGATGTATGTGCAATCCGGAGCCGGGATCGTTGCGGACAGTGACCCGGATTCTGAACAACAGGAATGTATCAACAAAGCGCAAGCGTTAATTCGCGCTGCGGAAGAAGCCCAACGCTATGCGGGCAACCAGTTCTGATCGGCCAAAACCACTGAATGTTCGATTTGTAAATCTGGGACCGACCAGTATTTCTTAAGTAGCAGCCTGGTTTCCTCGGCATCCAACAAGTGGAATCCATGCCGTTCATAAAATTGAATTGCCCACTTTGCGGCTGCCCAAGTACCAATTAATACGGGAGCATCCGTGACAGTATTAATATCCTCAATCAGTCGCGACCCGATCCCGTTTCGCCAAGCATCCGTTTTCACATAGGCATGTCGAATTAAATATACGTCTTGAACTGGTTGAACACCCATCACGCCAAGAATGTTGTTGTCCTCAGAACGACAAACCCGAAATTTAATTCCCGCCTCAATTCCTTCTCTCAATTCGGATGGCGGCATGTATGGCTCATGCCAGCAATTTTCTGGAATGACCCCCTTATATGCACTCGCACCATCGTTGATTACAGCAAGAACTTCTTCAAAATCAGTAGAGCTAAAATCGTCAATCATGAGCTTTCATAGCGCGACCGAGCCCATAAAATCCAAAAGAAATAAAAACCGAGATATATTGAGGTCGCTTTCGTTGCCAAATGAGACCTGTTATAAAATTCAAATTATTGTCGGCACCCTATGATAAGTGATTGAAATGCTGCTCTTAATTGATAATTACGACAGCTTTACGTATAACCTGGTTCACTATTTTGGCGAACTAGGTGTAGAAACCATTGTTCACCGTAATGATGCATTATCCCCAGAGGACGCGGTAGCAGTCGGTGCCGACTCTATCGTCATTTCACCTGGTCCCTGCGATCCTGACCAAGCCGGAATTTGCCTGGACCTCATTCGCCAAACAGATGGCAAAATCCCGATTCTAGGTGTCTGTCTTGGTCATCAGTCAATTGCTCAAGCATTTGGCGCAAAAATTGTTCGTGCAGCAACACCCGTTCACGGTAAACCAAGCAGTATTCATCACGATGGCACCGGGCTATTTACAGGCCTGCCCGATCGCTTCGAGGCTATTCGATATCATTCTCTGACGGTCGACCCTCAGAGTATTCCTGAATCACTAACCGTGTGTGCAACAACTCAAGACGATGTCGTTATGGCCGTTGCGCACAAAAAATGGCCCGTGTATGGCGTACAATTCCATCCTGAAAGCATCGATACACAGCATGGCCATGCTATACTCGAAAACTTTCTTAATTTAACTCGGCAATGGAGGAACGCGGCATGAATAGCGCCGCTGAAGGGATCAAACCCCTTTTAAATAAAGTAGCTGGAGGACAATCACTCCGCGAATCTGAAGCAGAAAACGCCTTTGATATCATCATGTCGGGCGATGCAACCCCTGCTCAAATTGGTGCCTTTTTGATGGCGCTGCGAGTGCGGGGGGAAACTGTCGACGAAATTACGGCAGCAGCGAAAATCATGCGCTCCAAGGCACTGACGATATCGGCTCCTGAAAACGCCATCGATGTTGTCGGTACCGGTGGTGATGCAAGCGGCACACTCAATATTTCGACAGGATCAGCGATCGTTGTAGCAGGTTGCGGAGTCCCAATCGCAAAACATGGAAACCGCGCGCTATCGTCTCGTGCAGGTGCCGCCGATGTTCTAGGCTCACTTGGCGTCAATATTGATTGCGATATGCCTCTCATCGAAAAATCCATCCGTGAGGCCGGTATCGGTTTCATGATGGCACCGAGGCATCACAGTGCGACCCGGCACGTTGCTGGCCCCCGCGTTGAGCTAGCGACACGAACGGTTTTTAACATCTTGGGCCCGCTCTCAAATCCGGCTGGCGTCAATCGGCTCCTGGTCGGGGTGTTTGCCAGGGAGTGGGTAGAACCCTTGGCAGAAGTCCTCGGAAAGCTGGGAGCAGAAAAAGCATGGGTCATACATGGTTCGGATGGTCTCGATGAACTAACGACCACAGGGCCTTCTTATGTTTCAGCATTCGAAGACGGAAAAGTATCGAGTTTCGAAGTTTCCCCCGAAGACGCCGGAATTCCATTGGCAAATGGAAACGATCTTAAGGGTGGTAATGCAGAAGAAAATGCCGAAGCCATGGTCGCGATGCTTAGCGGTGAACCAGGGGCATTTCGAAACATTGTCGTTTACACATCAGCAGCAGCCCTCGTTGTCGCCGACAAAGTCGAGAACCTTAAAGAAGGTGCGGAAATGGCAGCAAATGCAATTGACACCGGCAAGGCAAAGCAAGCACTTGATACAATGATTCAGATCACGAATGAAGGCAATAACGCGGAAACCTAATGGACAATGTTCTCGATCGAATTTGCTCTGAAAAACGCGAACATGTTGCTGCCCGTAAAGCAGAATGTTCTGAAGATGCAATTCAGGAAGCAGCGTTAAAAGCAAGCGCGCCGCGTGGCTTTGCTAACGCTTTGAAACAGGCCTCCCGAACGGGTTATGGTTTGATTTCGGAAATCAAACGGTCATCTCCCAGTAAGGGATTAATTCGATCGGATTTTGATCCCGCAACACTAGCAAAAGCATATGAAGCAGGTGGAGCCACTTGTATTTCCGTCCTTACAGACACGCCTTATTTCGAGGGAGAAGATGAGCATCTTGTCGTGGCAAGGAACGCATCAAGCCTGCCCATTCTACGGAAAGATTTCATGCTTGATCCTTATCAAATCCATGAATCGCGGGCTCTGGGCGCAGACTGCATTTTGCTCATAATGGCTGCGCTTTCTCAGGATGAGGCAAGATCCTTGGAAAACATCGCAATTTCTCACGGAATGGATGTATTGATCGAAGTTCACAATGATGAAGAACTTCACCAAGCTTTAGCGTTAAAATCGTCAATGATCGGAATAAATAATAGAGATCTTAAATCCCTAAAAACTGACACGATCACTACAAAAAAGCTGGCTGAGAAAATACCTCCCGGGAAATTACTTGTTTCTGAAAGCGGCTTATATACCTCGGACGATCTTGCCGATATGGCAACTGCCGGCGCACGTTGTTTTCTAATAGGCGAGTCACTAATGCGCCAAAATGATGTCACCGAAGCGGTAAAAATTTTACTTGCCGATCCCGTGAAGCCATCAATTGAGCTGGAGGAACAGCTTTGACCAAAGAGGTACGTCTAAGTCACATTGATGCTGACGGTAAGGCTGCAATGGTTGATGTGTCGGACAAAGATATAACCAACCGAGTTGCAACCGCAGGCGGTACGGTTCTGATGGATGCGCAAACAATGCAGCTGATTCAAGATGGTGGGGTAAAAAAAGGCGATGTTCTGTCCGTCGCCCGCCTTGCGGGAATTATAGGAGCAAAAAAGACGCCCGAATTGATCCCGCTTTGCCATCCCCTGGCCCTGCAAAAGATTGATGTTGATATGACATTAGATCCGAAACGGAATGCCATTGACATCAAGGCAACATGCAAAGTGGTAGGGCAAACCGGCGTAGAAATGGAAGCGCTGATGGCAGTTTCTATCGCCGCACTTACAATTTATGACATGTGTAAGGCTGTTGACCGGACGATGCGCCTAACGGATATCCGGCTCCTCGCCAAATCAGGAGGGAAATCCGGCGAATTTGAAGCGGAAGAGCTGGCAAAATGATTTCGGTAGAAGAAGCCCGAAATAAAATAATGGCAAATATGCCGTTAATGCCGCCCGAACAGGTTCCTTTGTCCGAAGCGCTCGGACGCGTTTTGGCCGAGGATGTAAGCTCTAGAAGAACCCAGCCGCCAAATGCTGTCTCTGCAATGGACGGCTATGCTGTTCGCGCAGAAGACGTCGCAAAAATTCCTGCTAAACTCAAAGTCGTCGGACATGTTCCGGCCGGCCAAGAGTACGATAGTGCCGTCGGCACCAATGAAGCAGTTCGTATTTTTACTGGCGCTACCATACCCGATGGTGCTGATACAATTGTCATTCAGGAGAATACAGAACTCGACGGCGACGACGTCAATGTCATCGACGGAGATGCACCTGTGGGCCGATTTATCCGCCCCGCCGGGCTTGATTTTTCGGAAGGCGACACCCTGTTACAAGCCGGACAAGTTCTCACCGCGCGAGATGTAGGGCTCGCAGCCGGAATGAACGTGCCGTGGCTTTCGGTGCGCCGCAAACCACGAATTGCGCTTCTTGCAACTGGCGATGAAATCGTTATGCCTGGCGATCCTTTGGGCCCGAATCAAATAGTAAGTTCAAACGGACTCGCGCTTGCCGCATTCATCATGGCGCGCGGTGGGATTCCCGTAGATCTCGGAATTGCACCGGACTCCGAGGAGACATTGCGGGTTATGGCCGAAGGCGCCAAAGGCGCAGATATGTTGATTACCTGCGGTGGGGCATCAGTTGGTGATCATGATTTAGTGCAGCAGGTCCTGGGAAAAATTGGCTTGGAAATAGATTTTTGGCGGATCGCCATGCGTCCAGGTAAACCTCTGATGTTTGGCAACATTGGCGACACAAGAATGATGGGTCTTCCGGGTAACCCTGTTTCATCTTTGGTATGTGCAACGATTTTTCTAATACCCGCCATAAACGCCATGTTGGGCATCAACGGCGATGAAGTCCACTATCAAACTGCGAGCCTCACGAAAGTCTTGCCCGAGAATGATGAGCGCGAAGATTATTTACGCGCAGCCATCACCAGATCGCAGAATGGAGAATTGCAGGCAACGCCGTTCAGTAAACAGGACAGTTCGGTATTTTCAGGCTTGGCTCGCGCCGACGCATTGATCCTGCGCAAACCTTTTGCGCCGGCAGCCCCGATAGGCGAACAAATTCAATTCATGCCTTTGGGTGGCGGTGCACTCAGTATCTGATTCGAAATTACCGCTGTTTCACCCTTGACCCCTTATGAGAACTAAAATAGAAAATTTAGAATGTTTTTGTTTTGTTCTTATTCGCCAAATTTGAGCGAAACTATAAATCAGCCTGGGTGACCATATGTTAACGAAGAAACAACACGATTTATTACAATTTATCGATAAGCATCTTAAAACGCGTGGCGTCTCCCCTTCCTTCGATGAAATGAAGGATGCTCTGGGATTAAAATCAAAATCAGGCATACATCGGCTCATTACAGGGTTGGAAGAACGTGGTTTTATCCGGCGTTTACCGCACCGCGCACGCGCATTGGAAGTCCTACAACTACCTCAAAACCTGAAACAACCCGAGAATATTAATAGCGGTTTCAAGCCAAATGTAATCGAAGGCGGTTTTCAAAAAGAAACTTTAGAGTCATCGTCCGAAGAGCTGACGCAAATTCCTCTTTATGGACGCATTGCCGCTGGTCTACCTATTGAAGCTGTCCGCGATGATACAGCCACAATGGCAATACCTGCCTCAATGGTGGGACGCGGCGATCATTACGCATTAGAGGTCCAGGGAGACTCAATGATCGACGCCGGTATCCACGACGGAGACATTGCGGTTATCGAACGACGCGACAATGCTGACAATGGAACGATTATTGTAGCGTTGGTCGATGACAATGAAGTCACATTGAAACGCCTCCGGCGCAAGGGCCAATCAGTCGCCCTCGAGCCCGCCAATGAATTGCACGAGACACGTATATTCGGTCCCGACCGAGTTCGTATTCAAGGCCGATTAAAGGCTATTTTACGCCAATATTAGGGAACTCTTGGGTAAACGCTTGGCGTACGCGGATACCTCGCCCATGGCCTTTTTGCTTGATTTCCGCCATTCGAATCCGAGTGAATATCGCGACCATCTATCCAAATTGCGTGGTTGCCATCTCGCCAAAGATCAAAACGATCGATCACTATTTCCGGTCGACTGCACTTCGATCTTGAAATTGGAATGGTTGCCAAAATAATATCCGAATTTGAACAATCCTCGTCTATAGCGGCCATGTGATGAACGATTGCAACTTTTAGCCCGCTAACATTCGCGCTACAGCCTAAATTATCGCACAGAACAAGCCGGCCAATGTTTGACCCCAGTTGTTCGAACTCGACGAGTGGATTTCCTGCTCGTTTCAACCATGTTTCGGCAACTATACCTTTGCCCCCTTTCACGAAACCCAACTTTCCATCACCATCTTTTATAGCGATCTGTTTTCCGGTCTCTGATATCAAAAGATCCGGTACACTGCCGTTGGGGATTATGGTCAGGGCAATTAAAATCGGTATGAAGCCCAAAAATCTGACCCTTCCCTTCCAAAGGCTTAGCCACAAACCACCAAGTGCGATAACAGCGATTAACCACACATCAAATGCTGGCAAATGAAAAACCGCACCCGGAAGAGATTGAACAAAACTCGCAATAGATATTACCGCTTCGATTCCCCAGCCCATAATTTGGAGAGGAACGGCCTCTAATCCGATCGACATGAGACATACTGCAACGATTGCAAACGGCATGATTAGAAATGCTGTTAATGGAACCGCAAGAACGTTTGCCAAAATGCCATACAGGGCCACCTGATTGAAATGAAAGAGCGCGAACGGTGCGGTCGCTAATCCAGCGATAAAGGTGGTGAGAATAACTCCGCCGACATAACTAGTCGCACGTTTACCAATTGTGATGTTCCACCGTCGAATTTTGCCGCTATTGCTTGCCGCCTCATACGTCGCTACTAACGCAACAACCGCCGCGAAGGACATTTGAAAGCTGACATGAAGGAGGCTTTCTGGCGCAACTATCAAAATCGTAATTGCTGCCCAGGCAACTATGTTCATCGAAATTGCTCGACGGTCAATTACGATGGCAATCATTGCCAACGCCAGCATTAAAAATGCTCTTTGCGTCGGAAGAGTCGCCCCAGAAACCATGAGATAAAAGAAACTTCCGGTCAGAGCGAACAGGGCGGCCCATTTTTTTATCGGAAAGCGCAAGGAAATAGTTTCGGACAACGACAAGAAGAAACGACTGACGAAAAATAAAAACCCGGCTACCAAACCAATATGGAGGCCAGAAATTGCCAGAAGATGGGCCAAACCCGATTCTCGCATAGCGGCCAAAACGTTTTCGGGAATCTTGCCTCTTTCCCCAGTAATTAGCGCTGCGGCGACTCCACCATTTTCGCCGGGCAACGCGATCAGAATTCGATCAGTCAAATTTTGGCGTACGATCGCAATGGATGTCCCGATTTTCGTCGAATGAATGGTATGGTGAGATTTAGGGTTGCCGAAAGCGTACCCGACACCTCCTAACCCTGCGAAATATGCGCTGCGCGCAAAATTATAAGCATCAGGCGATGCGGGTGCCGCGGGCGGATAAAGAACTGCTCTATATTGAATGCTATCACCGGCTCTAACGCGATCTGCACCTTTTCTAACGGTAACGCGAATACGTTCGGGCGTTTTGCCTTTTTGGAAGACGATCGACCGTAAGATCCGTCAACGTTAGGCGATAGCCGGTTTTTTTTGGCTCCCGCCTTTCCACTTTTCCAGACACCAACACTGGACCAATTTTATTTTCTAACACTGGCGCCGAAACAAAATATGTTCGCAATTGCGCGGATGAAAAGCCGAGAATGGGCAACAGAACTAGTATGAGCGGTAAACGGTTTTTCCACTGCTTTACAAAAACCATCAACGACGACGTCAATAAAAGAGCTGGACCTAGCCCTATGGGCGGCTCCCAAGTCATTTGAAAATATGCTGAAATTCCGAATGCCAGAAACACGGGAGACCATAGAATCCACCTTTGCCTTTCTTCGAAAATCCACGAAAACCGGAATAAGGTCGTCAACCATAATACTGTGGTCTGACGACCCGCACCCGTGCTGTATATTTTAAACAGTCGCGCCATCACAGTTCCGTGGTTGAACAACGCATACCAGACTAATCTCTTGTGACAATTTCTACTACTAAAGGTTGTCACGGAACTTCCGTTCGAAGGCATAATGCATTGAATTTGTATTTATGCTATTTCCGCGGCACCGAAATTTAATAAGAATGTTTGAAAATGAGTGTTGTTACCAGGTTTGCCCCATCACCGACCGGCTTTTTGCATATAGGCGGTGTTCGGACTGCTTTGTTTAACTGGCTATATGCCCGGCACAACAACGGGAAATACCTACTAAGAATTGAAGACACTGACCGAAAGCGCTCTACTCAAGAAGCAATAGATGCAATTACCAGCGGTCTGGAATGGCTTGGCCTTGATGCCGACGAACCGCCAACCTTTCAATCGGCTAATCTTGATCGTCATTCCGAGGTCGCGATTGATCTGCTGAATTCTGGGAAGGCATATCACTGTTATTGTTCTGCTGATGAACTAGCAGCAATGCGGGAAAAAGCGCGTTCTTCTGGCAGCACCCGCTTATATGAAGGTACTTGGCGAGACAAAGACCCAGAGGATGCGCCGTCAAACGTCAAACCGGTCGTACGCTTTAAAGCACCTTTGGAAGGAGAAACCGTTGTCAACGATCTCGTTCAGGGCTCGGTGACGGTCTCAAATGCCCAACTAGATGACATGATATTGTTACGCGCGGACGGGACACCAACCTATATGCTCTCTGTCGTCGTCGATGATCACGACATGGGTGTAACACATGCTATTCGCGGAGATGACCACCTAACAAATGCCTTCCGGCAAACCCAGCTTTTTAATGCGATCGGCTGGTGTCCTCCTGCGTACGCACACATTCCGCTTATCCATGGTTCAGACGGTGCAAAACTATCAAAACGGCATGGAGCGCTTGGTATCGAAGCCTATCGCGAAATGGGATACCTGCCGGGAGCATTGCTAAATTATCTGCTGCGGTTGGGATGGAGCCACGGAGACGAAGAGATCATTTCTTTATCTCAAGCAATAGAGTGGTTCGACATTATCGACGTGGGGCGCGGTGCCGCCCGGATCGATTTTGACAAACTTTCTTCCGTCAATGCTCACTATTTGCATGAAACGGCCAATGAGAAATTGGCTGACCTAATTCGCGGACAAATCGCGGAGCGTACCGGAGTAATTTTTGACGCCTCTTTGAACGAGCGGCTACTGCACGCTTTGCCGGGATTAAAACCTCGTGCGAAGACAATTGACGAACTCGTTGATATATCATTGTTTTATTTCTATGATCGTCCATTAGAAATTGATAGCCGCGCCCAAAAGTCTCTCGATGAAGAAGCGTGCAAACGCCTTGGCCGACTATTTCCTTCACTGGCTAATCTGGAAAACTGGTCTGAAGAGTCCATTGATCAAACAGTGCGTAAATTTGTAGAGACCGAAGATATAAAATTGGGGAAAATTGCCCAGCCATTACGGGCTGCCTTGACGGGAACCAATATTTCTCCCGGAATTTTTGAAGTCGCGGCGGTTTTAGGCAAAACGGAATCCCTTGGTCGTCTCGATGACGTGATGATCAAATGATGCCAAGCCATTGAAATGTCCGAATTAATCAGCTACTTTCGCGCCACCTCCATTTCTAACCATTTAGCGCCAAACGACAGCGTCCGTAGTTTCGTAATGCGCTATAAAGGAAAGACCGTATGAGCAAAAAAACGTCTGCTGCGGCAACGTCATCAAATAGCAATGTAACTGTTACCGATAACGTTTCTGGAAAAGAATCTACCTTTCCAATTCTAACCGGTACGGAAGGCCCGCCTGTAATTGATATTCGCCGCCTTTACGCTGAAACGGGTTATTTTACCTATGACCCGGGATTTGTTGCCACAGGCAGTTGTGAATCCAAGATTACCTACATTGATGGTGACAATGGTATTTTATTGCATCGCGGATATCCAATCGAACAGCTGGCGGAAAATAGTGATTTTCTAGAGGTATGTTATCTGCTCCTTTATGGTGAACTCCCGACTTCAGATCAAAAGTCTGAATTTGATCGCGCGATCACCCTTCACACGATGCTTCACGAGCAACTAACGAACTTTTACCGCGGTTTCCGTCGTGATGCCCATCCAATGGCTATAATGTGTGGCGTTGTAGGCGCATTGTCGGCTTTTTATCACGACAGTACTGACATATCAGACCCACATCAGCGTATGGTTGCTTCATACCGGATGGTCGCAAAGATGCCTACTATTGCTGGTTGGGCATACAAATATTCCCTCGGGCAGCCCTTCATATACCCACGCAACGACTTAGACTTTGCTGAGAATTTTCTTCACATGATGTTTGCAACACCCTGTGAGGACTACGAAATTAATCCCGTCATAGCTAAGGCGATGGACCGCATCCTTATCCTACACGCCGACCACGAGCAGAACGCGTCAACATCGACTGTTCGACTCACAGGTTCTAGCGGCGCAAATCCCTTTGCCTGTATCTCAGCAGGTATTGCGAGTCTTTGGGGGCCTGCTCATGGCGGCGCAAATGAAGCTGTTCTTAATATGCTTCGAGAGATCGGTAGCAAGGAAAACATCCCGAATTATATTAAAAAAGCCAAAGATCCTGATGATCCGTTCCGTATTATGGGCTTTGGACATCGCGTTTATAAGAATTTTGATCCGCGTGCCAAGATTATGCGGGAAACATGCCATTCTGTACTCGATGAGCTAGACATTCGCGATGAACCACTTTTGGACCTTGCGATGGAACTGGAACGCATCGCCTTGGAAGACGAATATTTCGTTGACCGTAAACTCTATCCAAACGTGGATTTCTATTCGGGAATTATTTTTCAAGCCCTCGGAATCCCGACAACGATGTTCACCGTACTTTTCGCTGTCGCACGCACTGTGGGCTGGATCGCACAGTGGAATGAAATGATCGAAGACCCCAGCCAGAAAATCGGCCGCCCTCGCCAACTATATACGGGAGCCGACCGTCGCGATCACATTCCAATTTCGGAGAGAAGCTAACTCCTATTGATTTTGTCTAAAGGGTGCCATCAAGCACCCTCTTTACTTAGTAAGGACAAAATCGTCGCAGCTGCAACATTGCTGGGTAATTCTTCGCCAGCACGGAGCATCTTCATAGCTTTGGCTGCAGCAACTTGCTGTTTCTCATAGGCATTTCGGTCTTCTAACAATTCCTCAAGCGAAGCCGCGAGACGATCGGGAGTACACTTACCCTGTATGAATTCAGGCACCGCTTCTTGATCGAGTAAAATATTTACGATGTTCGCATAGCGAACTTTAATCAGTAGTTTCACAATCCAGGACGTCACGATGTTGACGCGGTAGGCAATTACAGCAGGAAGTCTATTAAGGGCGAGTTCTAGAGAAACGGTCCCTGAGGCTGCTAAAGCGACGTTTGAAGCAGCCATCGCGTCAAATTTATCACTTTCCCCTTCCACAATCACGACATCACCGTTCCAGTCACTTACCAATTCTTCAATTTCAATTCTCAGGGAAGCAATAGTGGGAATCACGACACGGATTGATGGAAACCGTTTTCTAAGTGTGTCAATGGCCTGAAAAAATGGCCTGATATGTCTCCTGACCTCGCCCCGGCGGCTACCAGGTAACACGCAAATCAATGGAATATCGTCGTTAATATTGAAACGAGTTCTAAAACTTGGTCCACCAGTCGCATTTACGGGGCTTTCTAATACAGCGTGACCTACAAAAGTGGAGGGTAAATTCACGGGCTCGAAATACTGTGGTTCGAATGGCAAAAGCGTTAGAAGGTGATCAAACTCCCGGCCAAATTTTCGGACTCGACCGGGCCGCCAAGCCCATACGGTAGGAGCAACATAATGAACCCGAATGCAGTCGTCTGTCTTCTTCAAACGTTTCAGTACAGCAAAACAAAACCCAGGGGAGTCAATTGTTACCAAAATATCTGGAGCCAGATTTGTTAACGTCGCGACTGTCTCCTTTACGCGCCGACGTAGATTGAAAATCTGCGGTAAAATTTCAGCGATTCCCATGACTGACAATTCGGAAATCGGAAATTCGCTCTGCAACCCGTTCTCAACCATACGTTCACCGCCGATACCGCAAAACTCGAAATTTTTGTCCGACTTATTTTGCAATGCTGCCATAAGGCGAGCACCAAGCAGATCACCCGACGGTTCACCAGCAATTATAAAAATGCGAATGGGTTTTGTTTTTGAATCCTGGGAGTCCATTGGCTCCACTATGAAGCGCCCTTAACACCAATTAAAAACATACTGTTTTCATCCGCTATTTTGGTAATTGTCTCCTCGTCAATTACAAGTGCACCGCCAGCTTCGACGGCTATCCCCGCCAGTCCGGCATCCCGTGCCGCCATAATCGTTTGTACACCTATCGTAGGCAAATCGACCCGGCGTTCCTGATTGGGTTTTGCAAATTTTACCAAAACGCCACCGCCTCCATCCCGACACAAACTCGAGCTTCTTCTGATCAACTCGTCAGTACCCTCTGCCGCTTCTACCGCTAAAACAATTTCCTGCTGAACAACAACGGCCTGACCGATATCCAGTTCGCCAATGGTCTTTAAAACCTCAATGCCACGATTGATATCTTTCTTCTCTTCCGCACTGGGAACGAACTGACCGTAGGCACCTTCCTTAGAAATAAATCCATCAAGTAGTGACTCTGGCGAAACCACCCGGAACCCTTCCGTTTCCAACTCGTCTACGACAGCGGAGAGGATTGAATTATCGCCAAACCATAAACGGCCGAGCCGGGTCAAAAAAACGGCACCTCTGCTGTCTGGCCGTAGTTCCTTCAAGCCGGGGCGCCTCACGGTGCCCGCCAAAACCAGATCTTTGACACCAAGTTCATGCAGCAAATCGAGATTTTTTCCCCAGTCGCCAATTCGAATCCAATTGTCAGGAGTGGGTAAACGTGATTCCTCTACATTCCCGTTCAATGCGAGAAAAACACAATCGCGATTTTTAAATTTGCAGGCCTCCCGCAAAAGCCACGGTAAATCACCACCGCCAGCGATGATTCCGAGCTTAGGAGCCATGCTCCGATCTTGGCTGACATATCGCGCGGCTCGAATCTCCCCGGATAAAATCAACAATATCCATAACCGCTTGATTTTCTTTGTACATCTCGGAAACATCGATTAGCCGTTCCGCCATCGATCCCTCCTCTGCAAACAACAATCGATATGCTTTTCTGAGATCCGCGATCTCCCCTCGAGAAAATCCACGGCGGCGAATTCCGACAATATTTAACCCTGCTAATCTCGCACGGTTTCCCAGAACTGATCCGTATGGGATTACGTCCTGCTCAACGCCCGACATTCCACCAATCATGGCATGGCATCCAATACGGACGAACTGGTGAACCGCACACAACCCTCCAAGAACCGCATAGTCTTCGATAACAACGTGGCCGGCGATTGTCGCGTTATTGGCAAATATGACGTGATTTCCAACAATCCCATCATGGGCAACATGGGAACCGACCATAAAAAGGCAATTGTTGCCCACTGTAGTGACCATACCTCCGCCTTCAGTGCCGGGATTCATAGTTACATGTTCTCGGATAATGTTATTGGCGCCTATTTCAAGCGTAGAAGGTTCTCCCTGGTATTTCATGTCCTGGGGCGGATGACCAATAGAAGCAAAAGGATATATATGGGTGTTGGCCCCTACAGAGGTATTTCCAGCAACGACCGAATGAGAAAGAAGTCGGCAACCGTCCCCAAGCGTTACATTGGGACCAATGCTGCAAAAGGCTCCAATTGATACGTTTTCACCTAGTTGGGCTCCTGACTCGATAACGGCCGTCGGATGAATGTCGTTCATAATCTAACTATCCATGATCATTGCTGCATACTTCGCCTCGGCAACAATGTTCCCGTCGACTTTAGCTTGGGAACTAAATTTCCAAACGTTGCCACGCTGCGCATGCCGCGTCACGTGAACTTTAAGCTGATCACCTGGCGTAACCGGTTTGCGAAACCGTGCATTTTCAATCGACATAAAGTAAACGAGCTTTCCTTCGGACTCCTTGCCTAACGTGTTAACCACCAAAGCAGCGGAAGTCTGGGCCATTGCCTCAATTATTAGCACTCCAGGAAAAATCGGCCTTTCAGGGAAATGCCCCTGAAAACACGGCTCATTAACTGTTACATTTTTGATACCTGTCGCGCTTTCACCCGGCACAATATCCACCATTCGGTCAATCATTAGAAACGGATATCTATGGGGAATTAGCTCCATAATTCGCTCGACATCAATTTCATTGACGTCAGCTATATTGTCGACGCTATCCATCCTTCCTTACCTTCTTTCTGCCAATCGATCGCAACATCGCCGCTTGCTGCATCCACTGACGCATCGGAACAGCAGGTGATCCTGAATACTTTTCTCCTGCTGGCAAATCATTCATGACGCCTGACTGGGCAGCAATTTGGACTCCCTTTCCAATCTTTAAATGACCAGTAAAACCAACTTGCCCGCCAACGACTACAAAATCGTCCAGCTCTGTACTACCCGAAATACCTACTTGAGCTACCACAATACATCCGTTACCTAGAATCACGTTGTGTCCGATTTGAACCAGATTATCAATCCTGCAACCTTTGCCTATTTTTGTGTCTGCTGCACTGCCCCGATCAATCGTTGTATTCGCACCAATTTCGGTTTCATCGCCGATGATTACCCTTCCCAACTGAGGAACTGTAAAATGTCCGCTTTCGGATGACGCAAATCCGAAACCGGCCTCACCAATCCGTGCTCCGGCAAAAATTCTAACGCGATCGCCAATTAGGGCATATTGGATAGAAACGGCTGGACCAATTTTGCATTGATCCCCAAGAATGACGCCGGGCCCAATGACGCAATTGGCACCTATCTCGCACTGCGATCCGATTTCAGCCCGCGCCCCAATGACCACACCAGGCTTAATGGTTGATTTCTTTCCAATAACCGCAGTTGGATGCACAAACGCGGTATCTGCAGTTTTATCGATACTATCCAGCTCTGGATAAAATGCGCTAGCAATCTTTGCGTATGACAAATAGGGGGTTTCCGATAAGAGCAAAACCATACCCTCTGGTGCGTGACTTGCTTTATCTGGATGAACTACACAAACACCAGCATTGCTCTTCGAAAATGCTCCTACATAGAGCGGATTATCCAAAAAACTCACCTGATCGGAACCTGCGCTCTCGATAGGAGCGACATCGATGATGTCTTTGTCGACGAAATGTTGATCAGCAATTGTCGAACTGGAAAGTTCCGCCAACGCGGAAACTTTGAATGGACCAGCAGATTTAAAAAACCGGGTATCCGGCATGGTCTACTTCTTTGTCGGCACCGGCTTGCGCTTAGGCAATACAACCGATACGTCGGGTAGCCGCTTGTTCAAGCGTTCAGATACTTCCTGGGTAATATCGTACTTATTCTCATAAAATATTAGTACACGCTTCGGAAAAACGAATTGAAGAGAGCGTTCCTCTGCTAGTTTTTTGGTAATATCACGCAATGTGGTATGTACCTGCCGCATGGCATTTGCCAACGCCCGGTCCAACATTCTGTTTACAGCTTGGACCTCACGCTGAGTATCGCTGACCCGGCGTTCAAACGCCTTTCGTCTTTCCGTATACCCCTCCGGTAGAATTGCACGTTCGCGTTCAAGATCCTGTTTAGCTTTTAGCAATTCGGCCTCAGATTCTTTAAACCTCTTTTGGTAATCTCGCTTTAACTTCTCCATCTGCGGTCGAATTGAGAGTGCCGCATCCGAAGAACGCAAGACCTCCTGTACATCGATTACGCCAATCGCCGAAGTTTGTGAGAAAGCTTCAAAACTGCCAGCGAAATTGACCAACATCGCAAAAAAAGTAATGAGGCAGAGGGACCTAAGAAATTTCATAATATTTTCCCTAAAACCTAGCCCCAAAATCAAATCTGACAACTTCCGTTTTATCGAAATCTTTTTTCAACAACGCTTTAGAAAAGTCAATTACCAATGGTCCAAATGGCGACTTCCAGGATATTCCGAGTCCTACTGACGCACGCAATGACTTATCATCAGTAATCGTTGCGAGTGTCGATTCCGAATTGGACAGCGACCCTATATCCGAAAACATACGTCCCTTGATACCAAATTCATTCGGCAACCCAATCGGAAAAGTTAATTGCGCGGTGCCGGTATAAATTAGTTTTCCGCCAACGGCGTCATCTGTCGCCTCGTCCCTCGGGCCAGCACCGGCGATGGCAAACCCCCTAAGCGTCGGACCGCCGAGAAAAAATCTGTCGACAATTCGTACGTCTTTTCCGAGCCCCAATATATAACCCGCGGATGCTCCTACGCTTGCTATGAACTGCTCCGTGATGGGGAAATATTGTGTGGCCTTAACATTGTTTCGAAGAAAACGAACACTGCCGCCCAAACCCGCCACATCCGATGTAAACCTTGCAACAAAACCTTCTGTTGGCTGAAATCGGTCATCACGACTGTCATAAGTTAAAGTTTGAGATAATTCTGATTTTACAGCCGAGCCTTCTTGTTCCCTAATCGCCAAAGACGCGTCTGATTGCACATTGGTGACCTCTTCCTGACTGATACGGTAACGAAGCCGCTGTCGTAGCTTTTCGGAATACTCAAAACCCAAACGTAGGCCGGCGCCCAGCGACTCACGTTCAAACGAACTTTCGTCTCTGAGGTCCGTTGTCGTTCGAAAGAGATCGATACCGGCCGCAAGTTTCCGATCCAAAAAATACGGTTCTGTAAATTGAAGATCGATTTGACTGGACTCCGCCGCAATCGTTGTCTTTAACAACAAATCCTGCCCTTTACCCAGTAGATTTCGTTCGCGGATACCGACATCACCTAGGATACCGACAGCGGATGAAAAGCCCGCTCCAAAGGTAATTTCGCCAGTTGACCTTTCACGCACTTTGACTTGAAGAACTGTTTTATCAGGTTTAGAACCGGCTACGTTCTTGACTTCAACCTTTTCGAAAAACCCTAGATTCCTAATGCGTTTGCGGGCCCTACGCATTTTAGAAGCATTAAAAGCATCGCCTTCAACCAACGTCATCTCACGACGAATTACCGGATCGATTGTTCGAAGATTACCCGTAATATCAATTCGTTCGACGAAAACCCGTGGCCCTTCTCGAACATTGAAAGTGACATCAATTGTTCGCTTTTCTTTTGTTCGTTTTACCTTGGGACGAATATCAACAAATGCGTATCCGAGAGTACCAACAACATCTGTCAAATTCGAAATTACATTCTCAACAGTGTCAGCATTGTACCAATCGCCATTCTTTACTTGAATTTGGCTACGTAACTTTTCCGCGCTCAAATCACGCAATTTTGCAGAAACCTTGATTTCCCCAAAACGATAACGCTCACCTTCTTCAATCGTGAAGGTGATAAAGAAACCTCCTCGATTTGGTGCGAGTTCTGCAATCGCAGAAACGACCCTAAAATCGGCATATCCTTTGCTGAGATAAAAGCGACGAAGTAGCTCCCGGTCGAATGTCAGCCGATCAGGATCGTATGTGTCATCCGAGGATAAAAACCTATACCAGGCTGTCTCCTTGGTCCTGACAACGGATCTAAGGTCGCTATCGGAGTAGCGCCTATTCCCAACAAAACTTATACGCCGTATTTCGGTTACAGGACCTTCTTTGATTTCAAAAACCAGATTCACCCGATTTTGCGGCAATTGAATGACTTTGGGTTCTACGCTAGCTGCAAATCGGCCATTTCGGCGATATACGTCAATTAGTCTTTGTACGTCGGTTTGAATGCGTGTCCTTGTATAAACAATCCTCGGACGCAACTTGACTTCGTCTCGAAGTATCTCATTTGAAATTCGTTTATTACCTTCAAAAGCAATTCGGTTGATTATCGGGTTTTCAACAACCCGAATAACGACCGCACTACCCTCGCGACGGACGATGACATCCGCAAAAAGTCCTGTTGCAAATAACTTCTTAAGCGCCTCGTCGAGCGCACGCGTCGTAATCCTTTGGCCCGCACTAATAGGAACATAAGAACGAATGGTATCGGGCTCGATTCTTTGCGCTCCTTCAACACGAATTTCCGTCGCACCAGAGGATTGAGCCGCTGCGTTATTCTGGTAGTTGAAAGCACCAAAAACACACCAAAGAAACGCACAAATAAATAATTTTTGGTTCAGACGAGCCACGCGCCGAATTACTCCTTAGGTTACTAATCCAATAACGTATTCGACGAAACGCAGTTGCACCAGATCATTCCATGTCACAAATATCGTAAGACACAATATAAGTGCCAACCCTATATTCAGGCTATATTCCATAGCGCGCTCACCAACCGGACGGCCACGTAACGCTTCAATACCATAAAACACCAGATGCCCGCCGTCCAAAAGAGGAATCGGGAATAAATTGATCAGACCCAAATTAATCGAGAGAATCGCGGCAAACTGGACAACCATAACAATACCGGCTTGAGCCATATCGCCTGAAATCTGGGCAATTCGGACAGGTCCTCCTAGCTCGTCGGCTTTCCTTTTTCCGCTGATAATCTGACCTAAAGCATCGAGAATATTACCTGTAAGCACAAAGGTACGAACGGTCGCTTCCCAAATAGCAGTAAACGGATCATGGCGAACAAATACCATGTCACGGCCGGTCCGCGAGACACCCAATCTGCCGATTGTTTGCTTCGAGCCGAATTGCGTAACTTCGATGGCTTTTGGAATAACAACAAGGCTTACTTCCTGCCCGTCCCGCTTCACAAGCATTGAAAGTCGGCGCCCAGGAGAAAGTTGAACAATCCGCCTTACCTGTTCAAATCTCTCGATCCGAGTGGAATCGATTTTTAAAAATATATCCCCCGGTTTGAGACCGGCCTCTTCAGCAGCACTGCCCGGAACAACTTTGCCGACATCCGCCGGAGTGTAAGGCTGGCCAACGATACAAAATAAACCTGCGAGAACTACGATCGCGAATAAAAAATTGGCCAAAGGGCCTGCGAAAACAATCCAGGCACGCTGGCCAAGGGATTTCCTGAAAAAGGATACTTCAATGTCTTGATCTGATAACGGCGGCTCCCCAGTATCTGAATCGGGTGCCCGCTCGCCAAACATACGGACGTACCCGCCAAATGGAATGGCGCTGAACTTCCAGCGCGTTCCTCCCTTGCCGTCAAATCCAAAAATTTCGGGACCAAAGCCAATTGAAAAAACTTCAACTCTTACACCACACCGTCTTGCGGCAAGGTAATGTCCGAGCTCATGAACGAAAACCAGAACTGTAAGAACGAGGATAAATGGAATTACGTAGTTCCAGATCGCGATAAGGAACTCCATCTACACCATCCTTAAATCGCTATTGGACAAAGTGTTAGACATTCTTTAGCTCTAATTCTTGCTTCTTTATCAATAGCGACCACATCATCGAGCGCCAAAATCTTCGTTCGAGAATATTTGGCAACAGTCGCTTCCACGGTTTTTGCAATATCTAAAAAGCCTATTTTTTTATCAAGAAAAGCGGCAACAGCGATTTCATTTGCTGCGTTAAGCGCAGTGGGTGCCGCTCCACCATCGCGAAGAGCCTGCCGGGCAAGTTCGATAGCAGGGAATCTCTCTGCATCGGGGCTTTCAAAACTAAGATTCCCAATAGAGGCCAAATTGAGTCTAGGCGAGGGTGCCTGAATTCGATTTGGCCAACCTAACGCGTACGCGATGGGGGTCCGCATATCTGGTGACCCGAGTTGTGCTAAAACCGAACCGTCTACATAGGCAACAAGGCTATGAATAATCGACTGCACATGGACCAGAACGTCAATTTTATCCTCTGGCATCAAAAATAGGTAATGAGCTTCGATGAGTTCTAATCCTTTATTCATCATCGTTGCTGAATCTACAGAGATCTTCGCACCCATGTCCCAATTTGGGTGTGCTACGGCTTCTGCGGGAGTAGCCTTCTGCATATCCCGAAGGCTGGTGTTCCAGAATGGTCCTCCAGATGCCGTAAGAATAATCTTCTCGATCGCGGGACGCTGATCAAATTCAAATACCTGGAAAATGGCGTTATGTTCGGAATCAACCGGCAATAATGTAGCTCCAGACTTCTCGACTTCGGCTAACATCAGATCTCCGGCACAAACAAGACATTCTTTATTCGCGAGTGCTACATTCACCCCGCGTCTAACCGCAGTTAATGTCGGATGCAACCCAGCAGCGCCTACAATACCCGCCATTACCCAATCGGCGGAACGCGCCGCAGCTTCTATAACCGCTGAGGGACCTGCACCAACTTCGGTTGAAGTACCGCTTAATGCCTGCTTCAAATCAAAAAATTTACTCTCATCAGCAACCACAGCGAATTTTGCATTCGTTTCAATCGCCTGTTTAGCCAACACATCCACTCTTGAATTAGCCGTAAGGGCCTCGACCTGATAGGCCTCGGGGTCGCGCTGAATGAGGTCCAGAGTGTTACAACCAATGGATCCAGTTGAACCCAATATCGTAATACATCGTGGTCGCGAACTCTCAGAGCCATTATTCAGGACCATAAGGAAAAATCTCCTTTGGCAACTGCAATTGACAGAGATACAACAGGCACAGCACCCAAGAACCCGTCCATTCTATCAAGAAACCCACCGTGTCCGGGTATCAAATTACCGCTATCCTTTGCGCCGAATCTGCGCTTGACGACTGACACACTCAAATCTCCCAACTGTGCAAAAACAGCCGTACCAGCGCCAATCGCTACGAGATCAAATATGGTACCGATATCTGTTATATATGACCAGAATCCACTCCAAATCGCGGCCGCAATGGCTCCGCCAACAAGTCCCGACCAGGTTTTATTTGGGCTTATCGTTGGAGCCAACTTAGGACCACCGATCGCCCGACCAACAAAATAAGCAAAGGTGTCAGTGACCCAGACCGTCAGCAATAACCACAATAACAGTTCAAAACCACTACCATCGATTTCCCGCAACCAAATAAAGCCGACGCCAGCGATCCCTACAAAAATTATGGCAGCGACCGACCACGCAGCAGGCGCCACCCTCTCATCGAAGTCGCGTCGAACGACTAACCAAGTAATAACGGCACCAATAACAAGTAAAATTACAGATGGAAGCACCCCACCCCAAAGTGACATCAAGGTCCCCGCAACAACAACAAGAGTTCCGATGTACCCTGACGCCCGGATCTGACCGCCGTTACAAAGCTGGGACCATTCTAAGGTCATAATACCCATCACGACAGTCACGATACATGCAAATACGAGACCCCCGACATAGACCGCAACAAGGGCTATTGGAACGAGCACAAGCGCGGATAGAACACGGGATTTCATTTAAATGCCGATAAATTTTAGTTTAGCCAGTAGCGCCATACCGCCGTTCTCGGCGATGGAATTCGAGGACGGCTTGTCGCAAATCCTCTCGTGAAAAGTCCGGCCAAAGTGTATCGGTAAATACGAGCTCCGCATAAGCGCTTTGCCATAGCAAAAAATTGCTAATCCGCTGTTCACCACTCGTACGGATGACTAAATCCGGATCAGGCATGCCTCCGGTTTCCAGAAATTCTGAGAAAACGTTTTCATCAATAGCGTCAACGTCCATTTCTTTATCCAAAATGCGTTGAGCAATATTTTGTGCCGCCGCCGTTATTTCCTGCCGTGCGCCGTAACTCAATGCGACCACCAGATTAAGTGTAGTGTTTTCTTTGGTTTGTTCTTCCGCTTCCTCAATCAAGGCAACAATATCATCGGCTAAAAGTGACCGATGACCGATAAACCGCATCCGCACTCTCCGCTCGTCAAGCTCTTTAATTTCTTGACGCAGATAGAGGCGTAAAAGGCCCATTAAAGAGCTTATTTCTGCAGCTGGACGTTTCCAGTTTTCAATAGAAAATCCATAGAGGGTAAGATATTCGACGCCGAGTTCGATACTGCCTTTTACGACTTCTCTAACGGTTTCCATTCCGCGGCGATGGCCTTCTATCCGCGGCAGCCCACGCGCTTGCGCCCAACGGCCATTGCCATCCATGATTATGCCTACATGGACAGGCGGCGGCGGTGTCGTATCACGCAAAGAAGAAACAGACTTCATGACATCATACATGCATTATTTCTGACTCTTTTGATGCCAACGCCTCATCTATTTCCTTGATGTAGTCATCCGTAAGTTTTTGAAGATCATCTCCCCAAGCACGCTGCTCGTCTTGAGATATTTCTCCGTCCTTTTCTTGCTTCTTGAGCTTATCCATACCGTCACGGCGAATATTTCTGACCGCCACCCGCGCCTGCTCGCAATATTTATGAGCAATTTTGGTTAGTTCTACACGCCGTTCTTCACTCAATTGCGGAATAGGCACCCGTACTAAATTGCCATCCGTGGAAGGGTTTAGTCCTAAATCAGAATCGCGAATTGCTTTTTCAACAGAAGAAACAAGCCCTTGGTCCCACACCTGAACGGAAATCATCCGAGAATCGCTCACGTTGACTGTCCCTACCTGGTTCATCGGCATGCTCGAACCATAGGCGTCTACCATCACAGGTTCCAATAGCGCGGCAGAGGCGCGCCCGGTCCGAAGACCACCAAATTCACTCATCAAAACGTCAACTGCTCCCTGCATTCGACGTTTGATATCATCAAGATCGGGATCAGCCATTTACTAACCATCCTTTCTTATAATCGTAAAACGGCCTTGCCCTTTTACGACATTCGCAAACTCGCCTGAATTGTGAAGGGAAAATACAAGAATCGGAATTTCGTTTTCGCGAGAAAGTGAAATGGCAGAAGCATCCATAACCTGTAAATCCTGAGTCAACACATCATGATAACTCAGGCTATCGTACCGCACAGCATCAGATACTTTGTGCGGATCAGCGGAATACACTCCATCGACCTGCGTACCTTTGAAAAGTGCATCGCAGTCCATTTCAACCGCTCGAAGAGCCGCAGCCGTATCAGTTGTGAAATAGGGGCTACCTGTACCGGCGGCGAAAATCACCACGCGACCTTTTTCCATGTGCCTGCTAGCTCGGCGCCGGATATAGGGCTCACAAACAGTAGACATAGGTATTGCTGACTGAACGCGGGTATGGACCCCGATACGTTCCAAAGCACCCTGCATGGCAAGGGCATTAATCACAGTCGCCAACATTCCCATATAGTCAGCGGTCCCGCGTTCCAGTCCCTGACTGGCCGCCTCGATTCCCCGAAAAATATTTCCGCCACCAATGACCAGGCAAACCTCACACCCTAAATCAAGGACACTTTTTACTTCGCCTGCAATCCTTCCGACGGTTTCTGTTTCGAGACCGAACTCTCGTCCGCCCATTAAGGCTTCGCCGGACAGTTTCAACAGAATCCGACGAAATTTTATGTCCTCAGACAAACCGTTCATTAAAGGCCTCGCAACAAATTAACAAATACTCAAACGCGTAAATAATCGGCCTATTACGCCTGCGCAGCGGCGGCTACCTCAGCCGCAAAATCACTTTCTTCTTTTTCAACACCTTCACCGAGTGCAAATCTTACAAAACCCTTCAATTCGACTGGAGCACCTGCCTCTTTCGAAGCAGCTTCGAGAACTTTAGAAATTTTAGACTCATTGTCGATTACGGAAGTCTGCTCCAGGAGAACGGTTTCTTCGTAGAATTTCCGAAGGCGGCCCTCGACCATTTTCGCAATAATTTCTTCCGGTTTACCAGAGTCTTTAGCCTGATCCATCAGAATAGTTCGTTCACGATCGAGCTCTCCTGCATCAACTTCATCGACTGACATCCAACGTGGAGAAGCTGCTGCGACATGCATCGCAAGTTGTTTGCCAATGCCTTCGAGCACACCACTATCGCCCTCAGACTCTAAAGCAACCAAAACAGCGATGCGTCCGAGCCCCGGCGCTGTCGCATTATGAATGTAGCTGCTGACAACCCCACTATTTACTGAAAGAACTTCAGCACGGCGTATATTCATGTTTTCGCCGATTGTCGCTATTAAATTATTCAATGTGTCCTGAACGGTAACGCCGTCACCGAAATCGGCGGCCGAAATCGCTTCGATATCACTTCCGTTATTTAGCGCAATACCAGCGATGGTCGATACAAAAGACTGAAAAGCAGCGTTTCTCGCTACAAAGTCCGTTTCGGCGTTGATTTCTACAACCGCGCCGGCAAGTTCTGAGTTATTTACAGCGACCAACCCTTCAGCGGCTACCCTGCTGGCCTTTTTAGCCGCAGCAGCGAGACCAGATTTTCGTAACCAGTCTACAGCTGCTTCCAAGTCACCTTCCGTTTCCGATAGCGCCTTTTTGCAATCCATCATGCCTGCGCCGGTTTTTTCGCGTAAATCCTTTACCAGCGAAGCGGTAATTTGTGCCATGTTGATGTCCTTAGTCTCTAAAATATATTGTATTTAGGGTTAGTTGGCGGCCGACTTGTCTTCAACCGTTTCGGTCGTTTCAACAGCTTCAGCGGGTGCATCAGCGGCTTTTTCCTCAGGAACTTCATCCGCTTCCGACAAACCTTCTTCTGCCCCAATATCTGATCCGGCAGCGATCGCTTCCTGTTGCAACCCATCAAGAACGGCATCCGCTATCAAACCGCAATAAAGGGCGATCGAGCGAATTGCGTCATCATTACCCGGAATTGGATACGTAATGCCGTCGGGATTGCAATTACTGTCAAGAACAGCGATCACCGGAATTCCCAGTTTCTGCGCTTCTTTGATCGCTATGCTTTCTTTATTGGTATCGATGACGAAAAGTATATCGGGCAAGCCGCCCATTTCCTTAATGCCGCCTAATGCGCGCTCCAATTTATCTCTGTCGCGCGTCCGCATAAGAAGCTCTTTCTTCGTCAGACCAACATCTTCCTGAGCCAAAAGCTCGTCGTAGTCACGAAGTCGACGAATTGAAGCGGTAATTGTCCGCCAATTAGTGAGCATTCCGCCTAGCCATCGATGATCTACATAATATTGGCCACAACGTTTCGCAGCATCGGCTATCTGTTCGCTAGCCTGGCGTTTGGTTCCTACGAACAAGACACGACCACCACCACTTACAACATCGCGAACGGCTTGTAGTGCTCCGTGAAGCATCGGGACGCTCTGGCGTAAATCCAAGATATGGATTCCGTTTCGAACTCCATAAATATATGGAGCCATTTTCGGGTTCCAACGTCTCGTGTGATGACCAAAATGAACGCCAGCTTCAAGCAATTGGCGCATAGAAAAAGTAGGCAAAGCCATAATAATCCTCTTCTCCGGTTGGTTCGTCCGCGGCACAAGTTCGATTAGATTCCGTCTAATTCAAACACCGGAACAACAACACTTATGTGAGATAGCGTTGTCGCAAGGCCACGTGCGGTTTTAAGTGGGTGCTTGATAGACTGAGACGAGTAAAATTTCAAGCAAAATTGGCTTCAATTCAGCCACCAATTCAAACCCGATAGTCGTCTAAATATCCCTAAGTTCAGTTACACCCGGCACAGATTCAATCATTGATCTAATGTCTGGCGATATAAGGTAATTTCCGGGCAAAGCTAATTCGACCGTTTGCATTTGATCGATATCTAATACCAGACGCACCTGACCATGTCCTTGCTTTCCGCGGTCCAGTGCCTGTTTCAGGGCTTCAAAAGAATTTTCACTATTTATATGGACTTTGAGCCCTGCTCCAGCATTAGCGACAGCGGCATTAAGATCAGAAATTGTCACAGCATTTAACTTAACGTCATTGCCTTCAACGCGAACATCGCAGGTAAGCAATACCGGTTGCCCCTGCTCCAGTAGTTCGCGACTTGCTGCTAGTACTTCGGAAAAAACAACAACTTCGAAACCACCATCGCGACTGGACAATTCTACAAATGCGAATTTATTTCCCTTGGCTGATGTTCTTTCCCGCTTTGATTCAACGATTCCAGCCAACTTTGGTCTGGTTCCAGCAGATGCCGACGTCAAAGATGTATGCGGGACAACACTGAGCCGATCCAACGCACCTCCATAAGAATCCATAGGGTGTTCGGAAAGAAAGAAGCCAATGGCGTCCGCTTCTTCACCCAATCTCTCGATTTTCGGCCAATCTTCGATGTCGGGAAGGGATTGACGCTGCGTTGCCAACAAATTTTTATCGCCGCCAAAAAGACTCTCTTGTTGATCTGCACGCTCCCGCTCCGCAGCAGATGCTGTTTTAATAATTGTCTCCACACCCTCCAGCAGCTTCCGCCGATTGCTTTCGAGTGCTTCGAATGCGCCCGCGCGTATCAGATTCTCGATCAGCCTTTTGTTAACAACTTTAATCCCCACCCGTTCAGCGAATTCAAAGACATCGGCGTAGGGACCATTCGTATTTCGTTCCCCAACCAACGTCTCCATAGCCTGAACGCCGACATTCTTAATCGCTGCCAACGCATATCGGACGGCGCCGCGTTCTTCCCCCTGGATTGGCTGCCGGACCGAAAAATAAGCGTCCGACTCGTTTATTTCAGGCGGTAGCAGTTCTATATCAAGACTTTGAAGCTCATCCTTAAAAACCTTCAGCTTATCTGTATTTCCCATATCCAATGTCATAGAGGCGGCCAGAAATTCCACCGGATGATTGGCCTTAAGCCAGGCGGTCTGATAAGCCACAAGTGCATAGGCCGCTGCGTGCGATTTGTTAAATCCGTATCCAGCAAACTTATCGACCTGATCAAAAATTTGTGCCGCCTGTGCGCCATCGACCCCACGCGCGATTGCACCTTCCACGAATATGTTCCTTTGCGCCTCCATTTCGGATTTGATTTTTTTACCCATCGCACGGCGCAATAAATCTGCATTTCCTAAAGTAAAACCTGAAAGCACTTGAGCGATTTGCATGACCTGTTCCTGGTAGATCATGACTCCAAATGTTTCAGTCAAAATTCCCTCAAGGTCGGGATGCAAATAGTCCGGCTCTTCATGCCCATGCTTGCATGCAATGTATCGGGGAATATTGTCCATGGGCCCCGGACGATATAATGCGACCAACGCAATGATGTCTTCAAAACAGTCAGGTTTCATCTGACGAAGTACGTCCCGCATTCCAGTGCTTTCAAGTTGAAAAACACCGACCGTGTCGCCCTTCCCTAACATTTCGAAAGTCTTCTCGTCATTGAGCGGTAGGGTTGCCAGATCGAACGAAATGCCGCCCTGTTCCAAAAGTTCAACCGCGCGATCCAATACAGTCAAAGTCTTGAGCCCGAGAAAATCGAATTTCACTAGACCAGCGGCTTCTGCATATTTCATTGAGAACTGCGTCGCTGCCATATCTGAACGGGGATCACGATATAGCGGAACGAATTCATCGAGCGCCTGATCTCCGATCACGACACCTGCTGCATGCGTCGATGCATGTCGATAAAGACCCTCGAGTTTCAATCCAATATCCAATAGGCGCGCGACCTGTTCGTCCTCGTCGCGCAAGCGCCTTAGCTCGGGTTCACCGTCCAAAGCTTCCTGCAGAGTTGGAGGATGAGCTGGATTAAAAGGTATGAGCTTGCAAATTCGGTCGACATAGCCGTAAGGCATGCCCAGAACCCGACCGACATCTCGTAACACGGCACGCGCTTGTAACTTTCCGAACGTTATGATCTGTGCAACCCGTTCATCACCATATTTCTCTTGGACGTAACGGATCACCTCATCACGCCGGTCCTGACAAAAATCGATATCAAAGTCAGGCATTGAAACCCGTTCTGGGTTCAAAAACCGTTCAAACAAAAGTCCAAACTGTAGCGGATCCAGGTCGGTAATTGTAAGCGCCCATGCTACGACCGAGCCTGCACCGGAGCCTCGACCTGGTCCCACTGGAATACCTTGGTTTTTTGCCCATTGAATAAAGTCCGCAACGATCAAAAAGTAACCCGGAAAACCCATGTCATTGATGACGCCGAGTTCAAAATTTAAACGGTCTCTGTATGGTTCCGCCTCAGAGTCAGAGATACCTAAATCTTTCAGACGAATGTTCAATCCATCTTTAGCGTCCGCTTCCAACTGATCCGCTTCACTCATGCCGCCGACAGTTGGAAAAGCTGGCAGCATCGGAGGATGTTCTTCGGGCATGAAAGCGCAACGCTGCGCAATGACAACAGTGTTCGTTATTGCCTCTGGAATATCGGCAAACGCTTCAACCATTTCTGATTGTGACCGGAAACCGTGTAGAGGCGTTAAGCGCCGCCGATCCTCCTGATCGATATGAGCGCCGTCAGCAATACACAAAAGAGCATCGTGGGCCTCAAACATCGAGCTATCTGAAAAATGACAGTCATTTGTCGCAACGACAGGCAGATTTCTTGAATAAGCGAGATCTATCAATGCGGCATCGACACGGTCGTCAGTTGGCCACCCATGCCTCATCAACTCTACATAAAGACGTCCCGGAAATAATGTCTCAAGTTTTTCAGCCAGTATATTGGCAGCGCTATCCTGACCATCCGCCAGCAAACGTCCTAAACCACCACTAAACCCACCTGTGAGCGCTATTAGTCCTTCTGTATATTCGCTTAGATCATCAAATCGAATATGCGCTTTTTCTTCGGGCAAAGTTCCCAAAAAGGAAAGACTCGCTAACTTGACCAAATTTCGATATCCGATCTGGTTTTGAGCGAGCAATATCAAATTGTCGTAAGCAGACTGCGAACCATTGGCCCGAAGATGTGCCGTTTCCCCACAGTCCACGGGTCTATCAACCAAAATCTGGCATCCAATTATTGGCTGCAGCCCGGCTTTGCACGCGGCAATTGAGAATTCCAGTGCTCCGAACAGGTTCCCGCTATCTGTCAGCGCAACCGCAGGCATTGCGTGTTCTTTGCATAACGCGACCAAATCAGGAATCTTGATCGCGCCTTCTGAAAGAGAATAAGCGGAATGAACGCGTAAATGAATAAAGTCCGGCAGGTCCATTTGCTATTGATTCCACAGCCTAGAGAAGCTGTCATTAGAACAAACCGTGAAATATGCTATATAAAGTGGTTGACAGCTAAAGAATCTACATTATGTTGTGGATAACTCGTTTATAAGTATCTGAAATACCACAATTTTTATGCAGAAGAACGAATCGCTAACATTAGGCGTCGCTAAACATCAACTAAAACACCATCGCGCATCATAACGATTCGGTCCATGCTTTTGGCTAACTCTGAGTTATGTGTCGCAATCAGAGCTGAAACATTCGACAGGCGTACGACGTTCAACATTACCTCGAATATTGTTGATGCCGTCCCTTCATCAAGGTTTCCCGTTGGCTCATCGGCCAAAAGCACTGATGGACGATTAGCCAATGCCCTTGCAATCGCAACACGCTGTTGCTCACCACCGGACAGCTCCGATGGCCGATGCGAAAGCCGATCCGACAATCCAACTTCTCCTAATAATTCACCTGCACGGATTTCTGCATCAGTCTTCTTCTTTCCCGAAATCATCTGCGGAAGAACAACGTTTTCTTCTGCAGAAAATTCGGGAAGTAAATGATGAAACTGATAGACAAAACCTAAAGAAGACTGACGCAAGATTGTCCTTTCATTGTCTTCCATATCGGTGCAATCAGCTCCCTCAACGATGACTTGGCCGCTATCAGGGCGCTCCAAAAGCCCGGCGATATGGAGCAACGTCGATTTTCCTGTACCAGATGGGCCGACAAGCGCTGTAATTTCGCCAGGTGAAAGTGTCAAAGAAACGCCTCTAAGGACCTCTAGGCTACCACTTCCTTGTGGGAATGATCTCTTTACGTCGTTTAGCTGCAAAGAAGCGACTTTATTCATATCTCAACGCTTCAACTGGATCGAGACGACCCGCCCGCCATGAAGGATAGAGTGTCGCCAAGAAGGATAGACCTAACGCCATGCCCGTGACTGCCGCTACTTCAACCGGATCAACTTTCGCCGGCAATTGAGAAAGAAAATAGATTTCTGCCTGAAATAGCTGGCTATCAGTCAAGGTTTGAAGCCACTGCCTAATGGTCTCGATATTCAGCGAAAATGCGAGTCCCAGTACAAAACCTGCTACTGTCCCGAATACCCCTACTGCCATGCCGGAGAGTAAAAAAATTCGCATGATCATGCCGCGCGTGGCGCCCATGGTACGAAGGATCGCGATGTCCCTTCCTTTATCGTTAACCATCATGATCAAACCAGAAATAACGTTAAAAGCAGCAACAACGATAATCAGTGTCAGGATCAGGAACATAACGTTTCTTTCCACCTGAATGGCGTTGAAAAAACTGGCATTCGTTCGCTGCCAATCAACAATACGCACTGGTGATTTTGCTTTTTCTGAAATCTGTCGGCGTACGGTTTTTACGAGATCAGGACTCGTTAACATAACCTCCAAACTCGAAATTTTTCCGGATCCAGTTTTAAAAAATGAACGTGCAGCCTTAAGGGTCGTGAAAAGAAACGAATTATCATATTCATACATACCGATTTCAAAAACCGCCCTTACCCGAAAGCTCTTCACTCTTGGGACCGAACCAAATGCGGTAACACGGCTCCGAGGTGCGATGAGGGTCACCATACTGCCAACCCTCAACCCATAACGTTCCGCAAATCTATGACCAACAACGATGTCTCGGTCTGACGTAAATTTTTTTAAATCACCCTGCACAATATTTTTGCTCAATGCCGGGTGTTTTCGGATATCAACAGGACGAATACCGCGCACAAGTGCACCACTTGCCGCCCCACTGATCGTCGCCATTGCTTGCCCTTCGATGATCGGTGTGACCCTTACCACCCCGTCGATGCCTCGTAATCTATTCGCGATAGCATCAAAATCAGCAAGCCCTCCAGTAAACGGTGCAGATACACCAAGGTGACCATTTAATCCAAGTATTCGTCCCATGAGTTCAGCTCGGAACCCGTTCATTACCGCCATGACAATAATTAAGGTGGCAACGCCAAGCCCGATGCCCGCTAGAGAAAACCCAGCAATAACCGATATAAACCCTTCGCGACGACGTGCCCGCAAATACCGCCGCGCTACTGTTCTTTCAAAAGCGGAAAAGATCATCTTTGGAGCCTGTTATCTAATAAGCTTTGACAACGCGGACTCGGCAGAAAGTTCCTCACGTTCACCTGTGGAACGACGCTTCAGTTCAACCAAACCATTCTTGAGACCACGAGGTCCAATAATGATTTGCCAGGGCAAGCCAATGAGATCCATCGTCGCAAACTTTGCTCCTGCGCGTTCGTCGCGATCATCGTACAAGACATCGATCCCCGCAGCTTCCAATTTGGAAACAGTTGATTCGCAAGCCGCATCGCAGTCTTGGTCTCCCGTACGCAAGTTTATGACACCGACGGTAAATGGTGCGACATCGTCCGGCCATACGATTCCATCTTCGTCGTGATAGGCTTCAATTATGGCGCCAACAAGACGGGAAACGCCTATTCCATACGACCCCATCTCGGGCACAAGCTCTTCACCGTCTGCGCCTGTTACCGTTGCCCCCATCGCCTTCGAATATTTTGTTCCGAAGTAAAAAATGTGACCAACTTCGATACCGCGCGCGCTGATTAATTTATCTCCGAGCTCTGCCGCTTTTTCTGGATCGTGTTTTTCATCTGTAGCTGCGTAAAGGCTCGTCCATTTATCGACTACCGGCGATAAATCGGACCGGTAATCTGTTTCCTCCGAAAGGGCATCGAATTCTAAATAATCCTTATGACAAAAGACTTCGCTTTCACCAGTGTCCGCGAGAATAATGAACTCGTGGCTCAAATCACCACCGATTGGCCCGGTATCCGCCTGCATTGGTATGGCCTGTAGCCCCATCCTTGCAAAAGTCCGGAGATAAGAAACAAACATTCTGTTGTATGAATTTCGAGCGCCTTCGTAATCGACATCAAACGAATAGGCATCTTTCATAAGAAACTCACGACCGCGCATTACCCCAAATCGTGGACGCACCTCGTCGCGAAATTTCCACTGAATGTGGTACAGAATTTTAGATAAATCTTTGTAGCTACGGATCGTTTGACGAAATATGTCGGTAATGAGTTCTTCGTTCGTTGGGCCGTAAAGCATTTCGCGGTCATGGCGATCTATAATGCGTAGCATTTCCTTGCCATACCCGTCATACCGTCCACTTTCCTGCCAAAGTTCCGCTGATTGAATTGTGGGCATCAAAAGCTCTTGGGCACCAGCGCGGTCTTGTTCCTCGCGCACGATCTGCTCGACTTTGCGCAGAACACGCAATCCCATTGGCAACCATGAATAAATTCCCGCACTCGCCTGTCGTACCAACCCGGCACGCAGCATAAGACGGTGCGAGACAATCTGCGCTTCCGCCGGGTCCTCTTTTAACGTCGGAAGAAAATATTCTGATAAGCGCATATGAAATTACCCAAACTGCAGCCCTTAGCCGCTGAAATGGCGGGCGACGCGATCAGACTTTAGGGAATGGAGGTAGGTTAGGCAATGGCATGATCAGCCAACAATATTCAACGTCTTTGGCAAAATTCCGATAGTTTCGCGGCTTGCTCATTTTGGAGCGGTTTACCGTTAAAGTATACCTTGCCTTCTTTAACAGTGACTGTTCCAACACTGAAATTTTGTGTTTGGAATTGGTTTGGATTTGCAGGCAACCCCAGCAATTTTTGAAGATCTACGGTAATCGGAATGCTAAATTCCGTCGGTACCGTTATTTGTGGTTGGCCACCGAGATCGGCCGATACTACTTTCCTGCCATTGGCATCGATACCCGGCTGATAAGCAACGTCAGAACTCGGGATGTGTTTAACAAGAAGACTACAATCGGCTTTCGACACCGACACCGTCTGGGCTTCGGCCGAAACGAAATAGTAACTGGCGCAACAAAAAATCGCTGTAGTGATAATTCCGCGCATACCTACAGCTTAAGGATGTAGGCTTAACGTACCCTTAAGCGACACTTAATCGAATCAGCTCTCTGTGCGACAATCGCCCATTGGAAAAGTAAATTGGGGGTAATCATGTTGAACTCTTTGTTTAAACTAGATGCCAGTCAGACGACTGTCAGGACTGAAGTTTTTGCTGGCCTGACAACATTCCTGACAATGGCCTACATAATTTTTGTCAATCCGCAAATTTTGTCGGCGGCAGGTATGGACAAGGATGCTGTCTTTGTCGCGACCTGCTTAGCGGCGGCATTTGGGTCGTTGGTAATGGGTTTTTATGCCAATTATCCAATCGCATTGGCACCCGGAATGGGCCTCAACGCCTTTTTCACATTCGGCGTTGTCAAAGGCATGGGAGTTAGCTGGGAAATAGCTCTTGCCGCGGTACTGATCTCAGGCATTCTCTTCCTTATCCTGAGTGTTCTGCCGGTTCGCGAATGGATTATTAACAGCATTCCAAAATCTCAAAAGCTCGCAATTGCTGCAGGCATCGGTTTTTTCTTGGGATTCATCGGCCTCAAAGGCGCTGGTCTCGTTGTTGATCATCCTGCAACGCTCGTTCACGTCGGGGACCTCGTCAGCCTCAACGTACTACTCGCGGTATTAGGCTTTATTGTCATTGTCGCCCTCGATTACAAAAAAATACCGGGTGCTATCATCATCGGTATTTTAGTTGTGGCCGTCGCTGGCATGATCTTCGGCCTCGCCAAACCTCCTGCTGGTATCGTAAGTATGCCACCAGACCCCTCACCTACATTCTTTGCACTCGATTTAGCAGGGTTCTTTAAACTTGCTGGTGCAACGATGCTAATTCTTGTTTTCAGTTTCTTGCTCGTCGATATGTTTGATACTGCCGGAACGCTGATCGGGCTGGGCCATCAGGCGAAAATGCTCGATAAAGACGGCAATTTGCCCAATATCGGCAAAGCCCTTGTTGCTGATAGTAGCGCGACAGTTGCCGGTGCAGCATTCGGTACTTCTTCGACTACAAGTTATATTGAAAGCGCATCGGGTATTCGGGCTGGCGGCAGAACAGGCCTGACCGCAGTCGCCGCGGCAGTGCTCTTCCTGCTGGCATTGTTCTTTGCACCGCTTGCACATTCAATTCCTGGGTTCGCAACGGCGCCCGCAATCGTGTTCGTCGCCTGTATGATGGCACGCGGTTTGGCCGATATTGACTGGGACGATGTCACCGAGTTCGTACCTGCTGTGATAACCGCACTGACGATGCCATTGACCTTCTCAATCGCCACGGGCATTGGGTTAGGCTTTATTGCTTATGTAGCGATTAAGTTGGCCTGCGGCCGCTTGGCGGACATCAGCATCGCCATGTGGGTCGTATCATTGACCTTCTTGATCTGGTTCGTAGCCGTCTAACAAAGCTTGCGCGTCTCACTTCACCGATAAAAACGGTGGATTGAGGCGCGCAATTTTTTTAAAGACTGGACACTTCTCGTCGTGAGCACCTGGCAGGTAGCCTGTGCTCATCAAGAATTCCCCCGTAATTTCACCACCAGTAAATACGAACGTTTTCTTGAACAGCTTTACCCATTCCGGCTTTTCAAGTGGATGATGCTGATCCAGCCAAGAACGGAATGATCCAAATTCTTTTTGTAAACCCACAATGCGCCTGGCATTTTCGATTGCCGCGTTGACTTTCAGTTTATTTCGGATAATTGCTGCGTTTCCCAATAAACGCGCCCTATCGGATTCCCCATAATTCGCGACCCGTTCAACTTCAAACCCCTCAAAAGCCTTATTGAAACCTTCGCGTTTCTTTAAGATCGTGAGCCAGGATAACCCAGCTTGATTGATTTCGAGAACGAGCCGTTCAAAAAGAATATTGTCGTCCGTTACAGGAAATCCGTATTCCTGATCATGATAAGGGCCGTGAAAGTCATGTCCGGGCGCTGAACCACAATATCCTGACAACTGATCTACCCATTCCGAAAAGAAACGATATCGGAAACCACCACCCAGTAAATAAGGGCAGTCAACAAGCCGGAGATTATTGTTGCCGCTACAACTTTTTTAAATAGATGAGGCTTTACCGGGGCTCCTGCTTCGTGGCCGACTTCTGCTTCCGATCCTTCTTCATGAGGTGGCTTTACGCCAATGGGTAGCGCCATAAAAAAAACCAGCCACCAGGCCATCACATAAACAACAATCGCTGATGTCCAGGTCATTCTGATCAAATTCTCACGACATGTACGTCGACGTTGGGCCGACGACCCGTTTCCGCATGGAATACTTGCCGGGCCGCCCTAACAACAGCACGCTCCAACTTGTCATCATCAAACCGCTGGCGTTCTGACATTTCTTCTACCGTATCCGTGATCGCCAATATCGCTTCCTGATGCAAGTCCACATCTTCACCCACACCATCAACAATACCCGGAGCAGAAAGGATAGGATTCTTCAAAAGCACCCCGTCTTCATCAAGCACAATAGTTACAACGGCGACGCCGCTAAAGGTCATGCGCCGGCGTGCACGGACGACATCTCCATCGACCGGCACCAGTCGCCGTCCATCAACGGCATACCGACCCGATTGAACCTGCGCAATCACTTCAGGTTCGCCGGGCGCCAACCTGAGCATTTCGCCATTCTCTGCCAGGGCGGTCTTTTCAATGCCATTCTCGCGAGCAAATTTACAATGTTCGATCAAATGACGGGATTCACCATGAAGCGGAACCAACAACGGCGGTTCTATCCAACTGTACATGTCTTGCAATTCTGCACGGGCGGGGTGGCCCGATACATGTACAAATTCTTCATGTTCGGTGATGACATTGACATTCAGCCGAGCCAGCTGATTTTTTACACGGCCAATGGCGCGTTCGTTTCCAGGTATTTCGCGCGAGGAAAAAATAACCGTATCCCCTTCTGACATCGTGACATCCGGATGATCGTCCGCTGCAATCCGTGAAAGAGCTGCCCTGGACTCACCCTGACTACCCGTAACAAGCATCAAAACTTCCTCACGCGGGAGATAGCCAATGTCTCGCGCGTCTACAAATTCTGGGCAATCAGAGAGATAGCCGCACTCCTTTGAGATTTCCGCGATCCGCCACAGCGAACGGCCAATCAGAGCGACCCGCCTTCCAGTATCCTCGGCCACGCGAATACAGGATTCCATTCGCGCGACATTCGAGGCAAAACAGGCAACCGCTACCTTTCCCGCGCAATCTCCAACGATTTTCTTTAGCGTATCGCGCAATGGTCCTTCCGACCCAGATCGTCCTTCGACAAATACATTGGTCGAGTCACACATCAACGCCAAAACACCCTCACCGCCTACAGCGCGAAGTACGGACTCATCGGTGCAGGGGCCAACCAATGGTTCAGGATCAATTTTCCAATCACTGGCATGAAGAATATTTCCCAATCGAGTCTTGATTGTTAGTGCCTGCGTTTCGGGCACTGAATGGGCCAAATTAACAAAAGACACATCAAACGGACCTAGCGAAATTTCTCCACCCGGTTTAACTTCATTGATCGGCACAGCATTTTCCAAACCGGTTTCAGAGAGCTTCCGGCGCAGTAGGCCCGCAGCAAATGGAGTGGCGAAAACCGGGCAATTCATTTGACGCCACAGATATGGAATTCCGCCTATATGGTCCTCATGCGCATGCGTAACAATCACGCCCACAAGTTTATCGGCGATTTCAACTAGGAATGCGGGATCGGGAACCATGACAACAATCCCCGGAGTGAGGTCATCGCCAAAGGTTACACCACAATCGACCATCAACCATGCACCGTCATGGCCGTATAAGCTCAAATTCATGCCTATCTCGCCACAACCGCCAAGCGGCAGAAAAACGAGATCCTCTGGATTATTCATAAATTATCTGTTCTGCGTATTTCGCCGGTAAATATCGGAAAGCCCGCGAAGCGTGAGGTCATTGTCGAGATGATCGATGGCGTCAATTTCTTCTGCAAATAGAGGTGCAAGTCCGCCAGTTGCCACGACAGCCATCGATGTACCAAACTCCGATTTAATTCGCATCAACAGCCCCTCAATTAAGCTGACATAGCCCCAATACACACCGGACATCATCGCCGGCACTGTTCTCTTACCAATGACGCTATCGGGTCTTTGAACTGCAACACGCGGCAACTTGGCAGCGGCCATATGCAGGGCATCAAGAGATAGATTGATTCCCGGCGCTATAACGCCACCGCAATAACTTCCATTTTGATCGACGACATCAAATGTCGTTGCGGTGCCAAAATCGATAATAATGAGCGGCCCACCATAACTGTTGTGAGCGGCTGCCGCGTTCACCAGTCGATCTGCGCCGACTTCATCCGGCTGACTAACGAGAACATCGATCCCGATTTCGATGTCAGGGTCGCCGATAATCAACGGATCAGTCTTGAAGTACTTTCGACAGAGCGCCTTCAAACTGAACAGCGTTTCTGGAACAACCGTAGCAACGATAGAAGCAGAAATGTCTGAGGCCTTCAATTTGTCGAGCCCCATCAATTGGGTTAGCCAAACGCCATATTCATCGGATGTTCGTTTTGCGTCGCTCGATGCTCTCCATTCGCCCATCAGGCGTTCGCCATCATAAATGGCAAATACTGTGTTAGTGTTTCCTGAATCGATGGCAAGAAGCATTGATTATCGTCAATTCGAAAAAAATATCTCAGCGGCGGCGATCTTTCTTGTATCACCCCCATCTCTTTCCAACACTAGTGCTCCTGTTCCGTCAATACCTCGAAATTTGCCCCGTTCCATATCTCCGCTTGGAAATCTTGCCGTAATTTCGGCCCCTATCCCGTGTGCACGCTCAAGCCAAGCTTCTCGAACAGGATCGAAGCCATGTTGCTTCCATTCTTCCAAGCGATCTCCAAACGCCGAAACGACACCAGAGACACTCTTTGATGCGGAGACCGTAGCGCTAACATCTGTCAGAGAAATAGCTACCTCAGAAACTTCTTCTGGAACTTTTTCCAGATTTAACCCTATCCCTACCAAGCACCAGTCATTTTGCGTCTCAATTAGAACTCCGGAAAGTTTTTTACCATTCAGCAAAAGATCGTTCGGCCATTTGCAAACCAGCCGGTGCTTAGAATCAATCCACTGTGAAACAGCATCGTGTATCGCCAACGCTGTGACGTAGGCAACTTGTCCTACGATGTGGTGATCAGACAGCGCCCAAACGACGGTCATATAAAGATTGCCAGGCGGAGATTCCCATTTTGCATCTCTGCGGCCTCTACCGGTGGTTTGCTGACCGGCGACAATAACCAAGCCGTTTGTGGCCTCCCCCGATGCGATCAGCCGCAATGCCTCGCTATTGGTACTATCCAGACACTGGTAATAACGAAGGTTGATACCTTCAGGTGAATCTGGAAATTCGGTCATTGAGGGTGTTACCCCGCAAGGAGCATCCGTGCCGCCGTCCCTGCTCCCTCTACGATAATATCCGGACGGACGATGAAAAAAGTGACGAAAAGTGTCGTCCCGACAAGAATGGCCCTTACCTCGCGCCCCATTGATCGATCAAACACCTCCGCAGGCTCGTCGAAATACATAATCTTGATAATTCGTAGATAATAAAAAGCGCCAACGACACTTGCCAGGACACCAATAATGGCGAGCGTGTAAAGCCCTGCCTCGATCGCTGCCAGGAAGATATAGAGTTTTCCAAAGAAGCCTGCCAATGGTGGAATGCCCGCCATGGAGAACATCAATATCGCAAGAGCAAGAGCCATCAATGGTTGATTGCGAGCCAGGCCCGCAAGGTCGGCAATATTCTCTACCATTCTGCCCGTTCGCCTCATCGCCAATACACAACAGAATGTACCAACGTTCATCGCGAGATAAATTGTCATATAAACCAGAATGCCGCGAATACCTGCTTCGGTACCCGTCGCAAGACCGATCAAAGCGTAGCCAATGTTGCCAATTGAGCTGTATGCGAGAAGCCGTTTGATATTGTCCTGCCATATCGCTGCAAGCGCACCCAGAACCATCGAGGCGATCGAAATCAAAACGATGACCTGTTGCCAATCCGCAATCAAGACGCCAAAGGGGCCGACAAGAACCCGAATAAATAATGCTATGGCTGCTATTTTCGGAGCAACGGCAAAGAAAGCGGTAACCGGTGTCGGGGCCCCCTCATATACGTCTGGCGTCCACATATGAAACGGAACAGCGGAGACTTTGAAAGCAAGCCCAGCGATCAAAAATACGAGTCCAACAACAAGACCAACGCTCGGTCCCGTCCCGCCAAGGCTCTTAAACAAGGTTGCAAGGCCTTCGAAACTGGTCGTTCCCGCAAAACCGTATACTAACGAACAACCATATAGCAGCATTCCAGACGATAGCGCGCCAAGAACAAAGTATTTCAACCCGGCTTCTGACGATTTCAAAGAGTCCCGTCTGAATGCGGCGACGACATATAATGACAGGCTTTGCAGCTCCAGCCCGATATACAGGGATATCAAATCATTGGCGGAAACCATCATGAACATGCCGAGGGTGGCAAATAGTATCAGGACTGGATACTCGAACCGGGCAATGCTCTCTCTCTCATTAAAGTTTATCGACATCAAAATGGCGAAAGAGGAGCCGATGATGATCAGCCACTTCATAAAATGAGCGAAATCATCGACGACAAACTGACCACCGAATGCAGTCATGCGTCCGTTTTGAACTGACGAAAGAACAACGCCAACAACGATCAGAACCAGAACAGCAATCCAGGAAACCGATCGTGTAGACCCATCTCCCCGGAAAACGCCAAGCATCAGCAATATCATGCCCATGCAGGCCAAGACGATCTCCGGTAATGCAGGCATCAATTCATTCAGTGATATCATTGATACCTCACTCACTGCCCTGCAACCGACAGAGCTTCAATAGCGGTCATAGCTGTCTTGTGCTGATCCACTAGATTTGCAACAGAAACCTCTATGATCTCAAGGAATGGGGCGGGATATACGCCCATATATATCGTCAGTATCAGAAGCGGCATAAACACCGCTATCTCACGCCCATTCATATCGAGAATTGATTTCAGCTCGTCTTTGGTCAATTTACCGAAGACCACCCGCCTATAGAGCCAAAGCATATACGCTGCGCCAAGAATTACGCCGGTAGCAGCGAGCGTCGCCACCCAGGTACTTACCTGGAACAAACCGACAAGCACAAGGATTTCGCCGACAAACCCACTGGTCCCAGGCAAACCAACACTTGCCAGCATGAACACCATAAAGAAGAACGCGTATTTCGGCATTCGTTCGACAAGCCCACCATAGCGATCTATTTCGCGGGTATGCATCCGGTCATATATGACACCAACGCACAGGAATAAGGCGGCGGACACGATGCCGTGGCTCAACATCTGGTAAATTGCCCCGGTTACGCCCTGCTGATTAAACGTAAATATACCGAGCGTCACAAACCCCATATGGGCGACAGATGAATAGGCAATCAACTTTTTCATATCGAGTTGCACGAGTGCAACAAGTGACGTGTAAATAACCGCTACGATGCTTAACCCAAAGACCAACGGTGTGAAGAAATCTGACGCAATGGGCAGCATCGGAACAGAGAACCGAAGAAACCCATAGGCGCCCATTTTGAGCAATACACCGGCCAAAATTACGGAGCCTGCTGTAGGTGCTTCCACATGGGCGTCTGGCAACCAGGTATGAACGGGCCACATTGGAACTTTGACTGCGAAACTTGCGAAAAACGCCAACCAAAGCCAGGTCTGAATATTGGCCGGCAAAGTATATTTCAACAAAGTCGGTACGTCGGTCGTTCCCGCCTGCAGATAGATTGCCAGAATTGCCAACAACATCAGGACAGAACCGGTCAACGTATACAGAAAAAATTTGAAGGCGGCGTAGACACGACGTTGACCACCCCAAACTCCGATGATTAGGAACATGGGAATCAGGACACCTTCAAAGAATATGTAGAAGAGCACAAAATCCAGCGCGCAGAACATTCCCACCATCAGTGTCTCCAACACCAGGAAGGCGATCATGTATTCCTTTACGCGTGTCTTAATAGCGTCCCAGCTTGCCAGGACACAAATGGGCGTCAATAAGGTGGACAAAAGGACGAAGAGCACCGAAATTCCATCGACACCCATATGGTAGTTGATACCAAAACTCTCTATCCAAGTACTCTTCTCAACAAATTGAAACGCCGCGGATTTCCGGTCAAAACCCGTGTACAAAACCAGGGACAAAAAGAAGGTGAACAGTGACGTCCACAACGCGGTCCAACGCGCGTTGCGTGCAGCTAACGCTTCATCTCTGTTTGGAATGATGAGTATCGCAATGGCTCCTACCAATGGCAGGAACGTTACGAGGCTCAGGACAGGAAAATCACTCATAGTCCCATCACCCGAGCGTATAGAGATAAAGGGTTACGAGACCAGCAACACCAATCAACATCGCAAACGCATAGTGGTACACGTAACCCGATTGAAGCTGGCTTACCCGACCTGCAAGATTACGAACAAGCGAAGCGACACCGTCAGGGCCTAATCCGTCGATTAACGTGCCGTCACCCTCTTTCCAAAGACCGCGGCCGATATAATTGGCAGGCTGCACAAAAAGCTTGTCATAGAGCTCGTCGAAATACCATTTGTTGTAGAGAAACAAATAAAGTTTCCAACATTTCGCCGCGACCTTTGCCGGCATATCGGTGCGCATAATGTACATGTAGTACGCGAGCCCAATACCAATGAGCCCAACAAAAATAGGTAAAAGTTTTACCCATAGCGGTACGTGATGGGCATCAATAATCGCCGTGTTGGTTGGTAAAACAAAGATCGCTTTGCCCCAGAACTCATTCATACCGGTACCGACGAAGGCATCGTAGCCGATGTACCCGGCAAACAACGCTCCCAATGAAAGTACGATCAATGGAATCGTCATCACTTTCGGGGATTCGTGCACATGCGCCATCGTCTTTTCATCGGCGCGGGGCTCTCCATGGAAGGTCATAAATAGTAGCCGCCAGGAATAAAATGCGGTCATGACCGCAGCAATAATGCCCATCCAAAATGCGTAAAACCCAACGCCGCTATCCGCTGCAAATGCGGCTTCAAGGACCATATCTTTTGAATAAAATCCTGCGAAGAACGGTAGACCTGCCAATGCAAGGCTACCGATCCACATCATAGCGTAGGTCAACTTGATATGGCTCCAAATCCCACCCATGTGCCGCATGTCCTGCTCCGAAGACATCGCATGAATTACCGAGCCGGCACCAAGGAATAACAATGCTTTGAAGAATGCATGTGTAAACAGGTGGAAAACACCAGCCGCGTAGGCCGACACACCACAGGCAAAAAACATGTAACCAAGCTGGCTACATGTAGAGTAAGCGATCACACGCTTTATGTCGTTCTGGACGAGACCGACGGTCGCCGCAAAGAATGCGGTCGAGGCCCCAACGACACAAACAACATCTAAAGCGAAGGGCGCGTATTCAAACATCGGCGAAAGCCGCGCAACCATGAAGACACCAGCGGTCACCATCGTCGCTGCATGAATGAGAGCGGAAACAGGTGTGGGTCCTTCCATCGCATCGGGCAGCCACGTATGCAGTCCAAGTTGGGCCGATTTACCCATCGCTCCAATAAACAGGAGTAGGCAAAGAACTGTCAGCGCATGCCAGGTTCCACCCAAAAACTCCATCGTCGCTGCCGCTTTACCAGGGGTCGCATTAAACACGGTGTCAAAATCAATACTTCCGTACATCAGGAATACGCCGAGAATCCCCAGGGCAAATCCAAAATCCCCGACTCGATTAACCAAAAACGCTTTAATCGCCGCCGCATTTGCCGATGGTTTTTCGTACCAGAATCCAATCAGGAGGTACGAGGCAAGACCAACACCTTCCCAACCGAAGAATAGCTGAAGGAAGTTATTGGCCGTCACCAACATCAACATGAAAAACGTAAAAAGGCTCAAATAGGCAAAGAAACGCGGTACAGACGGATCATGATGCATGTATCCGATGGAGTAAAAATGCACGGCACAGGAAACTACCGTTACCACGACCAACATAACCGCGGTCAGCGTATCGAAGCGCAGCGACCAATCGACCTCGAACCCACCTGAAATTATCCAACTAAAAATCTGTATTGTCTGTGGTTCGCCCTTCAGAGCCACTTCATTGAGAATAATCACTGAGAAAGTCGCCGACAGAAGTAAACCGCCGCACGTAACAATCTGTGCGCCCTTGTCTTTGAGCCAGTGCCCAAACAGGCCGGCTATAGTCGCGCCGACCAACGGCAGAAATATGGCGAGGACATAAATCACGCCGCTAGCCTTTCATCAAATTGATATCTTCAACGGCAATCGTGCCACGATTCCGGAAGTATACGACGATGATGGCCAAGCCGATTGCCGCTTCGGCCGCTGCGACGGTAAGGACCAGCATCGCAAAGATCTGACCCGTCAAATCCTGCAGATGTACAGAAAAGGCAACCAGATTGATGTTGACGGCAAGCAAAATCAATTCAACTGACATCAGAATGATAATGACATTCTTCCGGTTCAGAAAAATTCCAAAAATCCCCAAGGTAAAAAGGATCGCCGCGACGCCGAGATAATGTGCAAGACCAATTTCAAACATGGTCAAATTCCACTCCCCGACTGAACCTTTTTGACTTCAATAGCATCTTCAGGTCGACGGTTGATTTGATCGGAAATCTTCTGTTTGCGAACACCAGGTCGTGCACGAAGTGTCAGGACAATCGCTCCGACCATCGCAACCAAAAGAACCAGTCCTGCGCCCTGAAAAAGGTATATGTAATCGGTATAGAGAATATTCCCGATTGCCTCGGTATTCGTTGTTTTATCAATGGCGGGAGTTGGGTTAGCTTTTACCGTTGAAGCGGCGGGCGCAAAAATCCAGGTGCCACCGATCATCATTAACTCCGCCAATAATACAACGCCAACAAGACCGCCTATCGGTAAATATTGCAGAAAGCCCTGACGGAGCTCAGCAAAACTGATATCGAGCATCATCACGACGAACAAAAACAACACCGCGACGGCACCGACATAAACAACGACGAGAATCATCGCGATAAATTCAGCGCCGATGAGAACGAACAAACCGGCTGCATTAAAAAAAGCCAGGATAAGAAACAGCACCGAGTGAACTGGATTGCGGGCAGAAATAACCATCACGGCAGCAGCTACCGCAACAAACGCAAACAAATAGAAACTCAGGGCCTGAATAATCATAAAACGCGCTGCCCCATCCCTCTGTAAGTACCGCCAAACATAAATCTTAACTCAACGCTGTTACCGATACGGTGCGTCGGCATTCAACCGACCCGATAATTCAGTTTCCCAACGGTCTCCATTCGCCAGTAATTTATCCTTGTTATAAAGAAGCTCTTCTCGGGTTTCGGTCGCGAATTCGAAATTCGGTCCTTCAACGATTGCATCGACCGGGCAGGCTTCCTCGCAAAACCCGCAATAGATGCATTTGGTCATATCAATGTCATATCGGGTTGTACGCCGACTTCCATCGCCTCGAGGTTCTGCTTCGATTGTTATTGCCTGTGCCGGGCATACTGCTTCGCAAAGCTTACAGGCAATGCAGCGTTCCTCTCCATTTGGGTACCGGCGCAGTGCATGTTCCCCACGAAAACGGGCGCCAAGCGGACCTTTTTCGAAGGGATAATTTACTGTCACCTTTGGCTTAAACATGTAGCGAAATGTCAGTGCCATGCCCGAAATCAATTCACTAAGCAGGAGCATCTTGCTCGAGCGTTTCCACATGCTCATAAGCGAACTCCCAACCCTGTTGATGCCAATACATTTATTTTCATTTCGGCAACGTCCCTGTTGCTAAGAGGACGCCAGCAGTGATTACGACCCATAAAAGTGAGAATGGCAGAAAAACTTTCCACCCCAGGCGCATCAACTGATCGTATCGGTACCGCGGGAAGGTCGCTCGAACCCAAAGGAAGCAAAACAACACCATCCCAATTTTTGCCGCAAACCAGATGGGTCCCGGGATCCAGGTAAAGGGTTCTATATCGAATGGCGATGTCCATCCGCCCAGGAACAAGACAACCGTCATCGCACTCATCAGGATCATGTTCGCGTATTCACCGAGGAAAAACAGCGCAAATGTCATTGCCGAATATTCAACGTTATATCCAGAAACCAACTCCGCTTCCGCTTCGGGGAGATCAAATGGAGCGCGGTTGGTTTCAGCCAGAGCCGAAATAAAAAAGATCACAAACATCGGCAGAAGAGGTCCGAAAAAATGCCAATTATGAAAACCGTGCCCCTGCGACATCACGACGTCGCTTAGGTTAAGCGATCCAACGGTCAACAGGACCGTAATAATGACGAATCCGATAGAAACTTCGTAGGAAACCATTTGGGCCGCCGACCGAAGCGCACCGAGAAAGGGATATATCGAGTTGGATGCCCAGCCGGCCATAATAATGCCGTAAACACCCAACGAAGAAATTGCGAATAGATAGAGAATCCCAACATTGAGATCGGCCAACACCATACCTTCATCAAATGGTATGACCGCCCAGGCAATCAGGCTCAGAATAAAAGTGATCATCGGAGCAGCGACAAAAACTATTTTGTTCGAGCCTGACGGAATGACCGTCTCTTTGAACAAAAGTTTCAAACCATCCGCGAGGGGCTGTAGCAATCCAAAGGGCCCAACAACATTCGGACCTTTTCTAAGCTGCATTGCTGCAATCACTTTTCGCTCAGCCAAAGTCAGATAAGCGACAGCGACGAGCAATGGCACCAAAATAGCGACGATCTGAGCCACAATAATTATCGTGGGTAACGCATATATGGTCCAGAATTCAGCCATCTGTACCGGTCTTTTCCTGAGTGGTCTTTGCCATCGACTTCGTGCATGCAGCCATCGTTTCGGATGCCCGGCTAATCGGATCTGTCATATAAAAATTGGCAACCGGCGTGTCAAAAACGTCGCCGTTCGGCACGCCCATTTCACCAAATTTTGTCCATTCACTCTCGCGGAGGTCCCCGACGATCTCGAAAACTGCATTCTGTAATGCCATGCGGCGGCGAACGCCTGCCAAATCGTCGTACCGTAGCGTTTTTCCTAAAACATCTGACAAAGCCCGGATAATTGTCCAATCTTCCCGTGCATCGCCAGGAGGGAACACCGCGCGCCAGGCCCGTTGCACGCGGCCTTCGGTATTAACGTAAGTGGCGTTCTTTTCAGTGTAAGCCGCGCCTGGCAATATCACATCAGCGCAATGTGCGCCGGCATCGCCGTGATGTCCTTGATAAATAACAAACGCTTTCTCTAAATGGCTGGTATCAATTTCATCCGCGCCCAAAAGGTAAACTGTTTCAATTTCACCGTTTGCCGCGCCTTCAAGTATTCCAGCGACGTCCAGCCCGTCGACCCCCGGAACAAAACCGATATCCAATCCGCCGACGCGCCCCGCGGCTGTATGCAAAACATTGAAACCATTCCAACCGTCAGAAACCAGACCACAACCATCGGCAATCTTCCGGGCAGCAGATAGGACTTTTCCACCGTCCGCTCGGGCCAATGCTCCCTGACCAACGATGACAAGTGGTTTTTCGGCGTTACGCAGGACGTCACAAAATGCGTGCGACCCTTCTGCCAGCTCTTTGAGCGTTTGAGGGCCGGCACCCAGATATTCATGCGGATAAGTAAGATCAGCGCGCGGACCTACCGCACCAACCGTAAATCCGCCACGAAGCCAGCGTTTCCTTATGCGGGCATTGACTAAAGCGGCTTCGATACGCGGGTTTGTACCGACGAGCAGACAGGCATCAGCCTCCTCAATTCCGGCGATCGTTGTATTGAAAATATAGGACCCTCGAACTGCAGCATCGAGCTTGGCACCATCCTGTCGACAATCTATGTGCGGTGATCCCAGGCCATCCATTAAATCTGAAAGCGCCATCATCGCTTCGCAATCGACCAGGTCACCCGCAATTGCCGCAATTTTTGAACCGTCTTTGTCTTTGACATTGTCAGCAATCGCCGCGAACGCTTCATCCCAACTGGCGGCCTGTAGAGCTCCCTCCCGACGAACATATGGCGTATCCAGCCTTTGGCGCTTGAGACCGTCACAGGCGTAACGCGTCTTGTCTGAAATCCACTCCTCATTGATGTCTTCATTCAATACGGGCAACACCCTTAGAATTTCAGAGCCACGGGAATCGACCCGTATATTGCTGCCAACGGCGTCCATTACATCGATGGTCTCCGTACGGGTGAGCTCCCAGGGGCGTGCGGTAAAGGCATACGGTTTCGATGTCAGGGCCCCTACTGGACACAAATCAATTATGTTGGCGGAAAGTTCGGAAGTAAGCGCCTTCTCGACATAGGTGCCAACCTCCATGCTTTCACCACGGCCAGTCGCTCCCAGTTCTTCAATCCCCGCTACTTCCGTGGCAAAGCGGATACACCGTGTGCAATGGATACAGCGTGTCATTTCGGTTTTAACTAAAGGACCCAGCTCCTTATCGCGTACCGCGCGCTTATTCTCATCGTAGCGTGAATTGCCAACACCGTAAGCCATCGCCTGATCCTGCAAATCGCACTCTCCGCCCTGATCGCAAATTGGACAATCCAACGGATGATTGATGAGGAGGAATTCCATGACGCCCTCGCGCGCCTTTTTGACCATCGGTGAGTTGGTTTTCACTGTCATGCCATCGCCGACCGGCAGAGCGCAGGACGCTGCTGGTTTCGGTGGACCCGGAGCTACCTCAACCAGACACATACGACAATTGCCTGCGACCGAAAGCCGCTCGTGATAGCAAAAGCGCGGAATTTCCACGCCCGCCATTTCGCAGGCCTGCAAGACCGTTATGCCATCAGGCACTTCGATTTCGACATCATCTATGGTGAGTTTTGCCATATCGTCTAATCCACTCAGGCAGCTGCGCTATGTTTGCGTTGGTTGATACGATCTTCAATCTCGTGGCGAAAATGCCGTACGAGCCCTTGAATAGGCCATGCTGCAGCGTCTCCAAGAGCGCAAATTGTGTGGCCTTCAACCTGACTTGCCACATCCAACAGGGTGTCGATTTCGTCTATTTCTGCGTCGCCAACCACCAAACGTTCCATGACCCGCCACATCCAACCGGTACCCTCACGACAGGGTGTGCATTGGCCGCAACTTTCATGCTTATAAAATTTCGAAAGACGCGCGATCGCGGCGACCACATCAGTCGACTGGTCCATAACAATTACAGCAGCTGTTCCGAGACCCGAGCGAACTTCTTTAAGTGAGTCAAAATCCATCAATACTGTATCGCATGTCGATTTCGGCAAAATGGGAACAGAAGAACCACCGGGAATAATGGCCTTCAAATTGTCCCAGCCGCCAATGACACCGCCAGCATGTTTTTCGATGAGATCCTTCAGCGGGATACCCATCTCCTCCTCAACGTTGCAGGGATTATTCACATGCCCCGAAATGCAAAACACTTTGGTACCGGTGTTATTCTCGCGGCCCATCGACGAAAACCACGCGCCGCCCCGGCGGAGAATTGTGGGAGCAACGGCAATTGTCTCGACATTATTGACTGTTGTCGGGCAGCCATAGAGACCCATCGCCGCCGGAAACGGTGGTTTCAGACGCGGCATACCCTTTTTGCCCTCAAGACTCTCAATCAGGGCCATTTCCTCGCCGCAAATATAAGCACCCGCGCCACGGTGCACATATACGTCAAAGTCATATCCCGAGCCGCAAGCATTTTTTCCAATTAGTCCGGCGTCGTAGGCCTCATCGATAGCGAACTGTAAGTTCTCGGCCTCACGATAAAACTCCCCGCGGATATAAATGTAAGCAGCATTGGCCCCCATTCCGAAACCTGCGAGAAGACATCCTTCAACGAGCTTGTGAGGGTCGTTCCGCATCATGTCGCGATCTTTGCAAGTACCCGGCTCACCCTCGTCTGCATTAACAACCAGATAATGCGGACGGCCTGTAGGTTCTTTGGGCATGAAGGACCACTTCAGCCCACTGGGGAATCCAGCACCGCCACGTCCGCGAAGCCCCGAAGACTTAACTTCCTCAACGATCCATTCCCGGCCCTTGGCTATAATCTCTTTAGTACCGTCCCAGTCCCCTCGCCGCCTTGCGCCTTCAAGGCGCCAGTCATCCTGGCCATAGAGGTTTGTAAAAATGCGATCAGAGTCTTTGAGCATACTAACTCTCTCAGCCCCCTGTTCCGGTTTTCAAAGAAGTCAGACCGCCAGCAGGTTCAGACCCATTGCGATCACTTTGCGGTCCTGGTTCGGGAGTTCCACCATTGCGTAACTCCTGCAGGATGGATTTAGTTGTCTCCGCGTTGAGGTCCTCGTAATAGTCATCGCCGATCTGCATCATCGGAGCATTCACACAAGCGCCGAGGCATTCGACTTCCTGCAACGTGAATTTATTGTCCGACGTCGTTTCCCCGATATCGATACCAAGCTCTTCACGGCACGCTTTCAGAACCGCCGCGCAATTGCGAAGCGCACAGGGCGTGGTCGTGCATACCTGTACGAAATGTTCTCCAACCGGCTCTAAATTATACATGGTGTAAAAGCTCGCGACCTCATAGACGCGAATAGCTGGCATATCCAGAACGTCGGCCACATGGTTCATGGCCGCAGTCGGCAGCCAGCCGCCAAATTGCCGTTGCGCCAGATCCAAAAGAGGCATGACAGCGCTGGCCTGCCGACCTTCGGGATAGCGCGCGATAATCTTTTCCGCCGCCGCGGCGTACTCCGCATCGAACGAAAAGGTTTCTGGCTGTTTACTGGTATTGCTCATCGATCAATCTCGCCAAAAACGATATCCATAGAACCAATAATCGCGACAACATCCGCGAGCATGTATCCCTTTCCGAGGAAATCCGTTGCCTGAAGAAAAGCAAAACCCGGTGCCCTGATTTTGCATCGGTAAGGTTTGTTCGTGCCGTCTGAGACCACATAGACGCCAAACTCACCCTTAGGGGCTTCGACCGCGTTATAGGTCTCTCCCGGTTCAACGTGATAACCTTCGGTATAAAGTTTGAAGTGATGGATCAGCGCTTCCATCGATGTCTTCATTTCCGCGCGTCTCGGCGGTGAAATCTTTGGATCTGTCGATCGAACCGGACCCTCAGGCATCTGTTCAAGACATTGCTTCATAATGCGCAACGATTGCCGCATTTCCTCGAGCCTAATCAAATACCGGTCATAGCAATCGCCGTTTTTGCCGATCGGAATATCGAAATCCATTTTCTCATAGACGTCGTAGGGTTCTGCCTTACGTAAATCCCACGCAACGCCAGAGCCACGCAGCATCGGCCCCGAAAAGCCCCAATCCATTGCTTGCTCAGGCGTCGCAACACCGATATCGACAGTTCGTTGTTTGAAGATCCGGTTTTCCGTCAGCAAATGCTCAACGTCGTCAATCATTGCCGGGAACCGTTCGACAAATTCCATTATGTCCTCTGCCATTCCTGCCGGCATGTCCCGATGTACGCCACCGGGACGGAAATAGGCAGAATGCAGACGTGCCCCCGAAACACGTTCATAAAACTCCATCAACACTTCGCGTTCTTCAAACCACCAAAGCAGCGGCGTCATTGCGCCAACGTCCAATGCAAAAGCTGAAATATTCAGCAGGTGATTTAAGATTCTCGTAATTTCCGAAAACAGAACGCGAATATACTGACCGCGAAGCGGCGCCTTGATTTCAAGCAAAGTCTCGACGGCCAACGCAAAGGCGTGTTCCTGGCACATAGGAGATACGTAATCGAGGCGATCAAAATAGGGTACGGATTGCAAATAGGTTTTGTGCTCTATTAATTTCTCTGTGCCGCGATGCAGCAATCCAATATGGGGGTCGGCCCGTTCGACGATCTCGCCATCCATCTCAAGAACCAGGCGAAGAACGCCATGCGCCGCCGGATGTTGCGGCCCAAAATTCATCGTCAGATTTTTGATTTCTGTGACCGCCATCAGGAGCCACCCTCGGCAGCGTCTTCGGCCTTTTCGTCGCCGGGCAGTACATAATCCGTACCTTCCCAGGGGCTCATGAAGTCAAAACTGCGGAATGCCTGTGTCAACTTAACAGGCTCATAAACGACCCGTTTTTGCTCTTCGTCATAACGAACTTCGACGTGTCCCGTGAGTGGGAAATCTTTCCGAAGCGGGTGACCGTCGAACCCGTAATCTGTCAAGAGCCGACGCAAATCGGGATGATCGGAAAACATAATTCCGTAGAAATCCCAGGTTTCGCGTTCATACCAGTTTGCCGAGCTGAAGACACTCGTTACCGATGGAACAATATCGTTTTCGCCACAAATTACCTTTACACGGATCCGCTGGTTCAGCCGCAGGCTTTGCAGATGATAGACCACTTCAAAGCGCTGATCTCTCTCAGGAAAATCGACGCCGCAAATATCGATCAAAACCTTGAACAGGCAGCTTGAATCATCCCGCAAATATGTAAGGAAGGCGGCGATTTGATTCCTTTTGCAAATGAGGACCAGTTGGTCATGTTCTTGCGAAACTGCCTCAACGGCGTCAGGCATCGCACCCCTTAAATATTCTCCCAGGTCCTGGAGGGTTTCATTCATTATATGTTGGCCAGTTGCTGGTTAACGTGCGATTGTACTTGTACGGCGGATTTTCTTTTGGAGCTGCAAAACGCCATATAGCAGGGCTTCGGCTGTTGGCGGGCATCCAGGGACATAAACATCAACCGGTACAATCCGGTCGCACCCGCGGACCACTGAATAAGAATAGTGGTAGTAACCACCGCCATTTGCGCAGGACCCCATTGAAATTACCCACCGCGGTTCGGCCATCTGGTCGTAAACTTTGCGAAGTGCGGGAGCCATCTTATTGGTAAGCGTTCCGGCGACAATCATTACATCTGACTGCCGTGGGCTTGGGCGGAAAACGACACCAAAACGGTCAAGGTCGTAACGGCTTGCAGCCGTATGCATCATTTCAACAGCGCAACAGGCTAGACCGAATGTCATCGGCCACAGCGATCCTGATTGCGCCCAACTCACCAGCTTATCAAGCTGTGCAACGACGAAGCCTTTATCGGATATTTCGTCTGAAACGCGCTTAAATATCGCGTCCTGACTCTGGCTTTGGTCAATCACTCCCATTCCAAAGCACCTTTTTTCCACTCATAGATGAAGCCGATTGTCAGAATGCCGAGGAAAATCATCATTGACCAAAATCCCAACATGCCGATTGACCCAAGCGAGACCGCCCACGGAAAGAGAAACGCTACTTCCAGGTCAAAAATTATGAAAAGGATGGCAACGAGGTAAAACCGCACATCAAATTGTCGTCGCGCATCGTTAAATGGCGCAAAACCGCATTCATAGGGTGATTCTTTTTCTGGATCAGGGTTTTGGCGGGCTACGATATAGGACGCTGTTACAATAACCAGCGCCAAACCGACGGCAATCCCCAGGAAGATAAGGATTGGCAGATACTCACGTAACAAACCGTCCATAGGACTTATTACCCACTTTTGTCAGCGCCAAAATAGACGCCACACAACCTCTGAATTGGGTCGCAGCTATTATTATCGAAACTTCCTTAATCGTATGGTTAACGACCATGGTTAATGATCCATTAATCGTCGATTCTGCGATTTAAAGAGATTTCAGCCAGCCACTTTCCCCGTAAACAAAAAGTCGCCCGTCTTATACGGCCATTTATCTCCAAATTCAAACATTTACGCGCCAATTTTCGGCTTATTTTCAATCAATATTTTGAGCTGATTTGACCGAACGAAGTGTCATTCGTACATTCAAATCGATGAATTCAAATTAGCGGAGGCGAAAAATGCCAGAAGGCGCCACAGATGATAAAACACGAGTGTTTCTTCACGACAATTTTCTGGAGTGGTGCGAGAACGAACCGGTCCCCGTTCACGAAGATTTTGGCATAAATCTAATGCAAATCGACGTGGCTCCGTGGGATCGTTATGGCATGCATGGCGCAGTTTGCCTCCTTAAGGGGCGCGATGACTTCAACTCAATATTCTGCTTCGAATTGCCGCCTGGAAGCCATTCCAACCAGATGCAGCACATATATGAAGAGGTTGTCTATATTATCGAAGGAAGTGGCTCGACGACTATTGAAACGCCAGACGGCCAAAAACACAGTTTTGAATGGGGTCGAAACTCGCTATTCGCCGTTCCTGTAAACTCCAAATACCAGCATTTTAATGGATCAGGTCAGGAACCCGCTCGATTTGCTACCGTTCACAATTTTTCATTCCTGATAAATCTGTTCAGAAATGAAGAGTTTATCTTTGATAACCCTAAGACCTTTCCCGAACGGCTTGGCCCAAATGGCTACTTCACCGGTGAAGGACAGATGGTCGAAATGCGCCCCGGTAGTCACCAGTGGGAAACGAACTTCGTTGCAGACATTACGAACTTTGAGCTCAAAGACTGGGCGGCACGTGGTAAAGGCTCTTCAAGCCTGAGATGGATTCTCTCAGATGGCACGATTGGCTGCCATACATCTCAAATTGTCCCCGGCACATACAAAAAAGCCCACCGCCATATGTGCGGCACGAATGTCTTCACAATCGATGGCGAGGGCTATTCCCTCCTGTGGTATGAGGGCGAAGAAGACGAGTTGGTCCGGGTTGATTGGGATCATGGCGTCGTGGTTACACCGCCAGAGCAAATGTTTCACCAGCATTTCAATACCGGTACGACACCTTCGCGATATTTAGCACTCCAGTTCGGGACGGTTCGTTACCCCATGACATGGGCCAAAAAGGATATATGGAGCGGAAAAGTCGATAAGTCAGTTGAAGAGGGCGGCGCACAGATCGAATACGAAAATCAGATGCCTCATATCCACAAGATGTGGCTCGACGACATTGACAAGAAAGGTATTGCTTCTGAAATGGGTGATATCTTCGACGAAACGAAAATTCGCGCTGGCAACTAGCCTGCAGGTCATTGAAAACAATTGGAAAAGTGGCGGGAGCGACGGGACTCGAACCCGCGACCTCTGGCGTGACAGGCCAGCGCTCTAACCAGCTGAGCTACGCCCCCACCGTATCTAACCTATTGGTTAGGTTATGTTATTTAAAATGCCGAAAATTTCGTTTCCGACTTTTCTAGGAATAACAAATCCCATTTTCTACCATAGTTTTAAATTATGTCACGCGGAAAAAGCTATCGGTCGAGCGTGCTATAACAACCACGGCCAACGGCGATAATTTTTTCGGACTCATCGGTTACAGTTACGTCCACAACGCCAATGCTACGCCCGGCGCGTACAACACGCGATGTCGCAATCAGGTCAGTGTTTACCCCCATACTCAGATAGTCGATCCGCAAATTGATCGTAGGGATGGGACGTTCTAATGACATTATAAGGGCGAAATCGCCTGCAACATCGATGAGCGCCGAGGTCACCCCACCATGGATTTGACCGGTATCCGGCAGTCGTTCGAACTCCGGTTTATAGGGCAGACGTAAAACCAACTCCTTTTTTTCCAGATCCGAAGAGATCAGCTCAAGCCCTAGAAATTCCTGAAACGGGCCAGTGGCGAGCCACTCACGGAGTTTTTCTTCTTTTGAAGCCTCAGTCATATTGAAAACCGGTAAATTGCAACGATTGAAGCAACCATAAAAGAATGTAACAAGCGGTACCAGTCAATCGCGTATGTGTTACGTTGTTCAAATCGCAGACCTAAATCGTGGAAGATCGTGACTGACACTTTCGAAGGCATAGATCACTGCGTCATAATTGTACGTGATCTGGACATTGCGCGGGACCGAATGGCCCGTTTGGGTTTCACCGTCACCCCACGAGGTTACCATAGTGATCATGTGGGCACTGCAAACCACTGTATTATGTTACGCGATGGCTATTTCGAAGTACTCGGTATTCGCAAACCCACTGAGTTTAATGCCGATTGGCAAAGCAAACTTGAACAACGCGAAGGGCTCGAAGCTGTACCGCTAGCAAGTAACGATTTGGACTTTGCCCGCGAAAAATTAGCCGAGCGCGGCATTTCACTGCCTGATGCAATTGATTTTTCCAGGCCGGTGGACCTGCCTGGTGAAGCATCAGAAGCCGTCTTTCGTATCATTATGATTCCTAATGAATTCAGTCCACATATCTCAATGTTCGCAATTCAACATTTCACGCGCGACGTCGTTTGGTATCCCGATTTTCTGGATCATGCCAATGGCGCTATCGGAGTAAGTGGCGTAATAGCGATACATGAGCAACCTGAAAAGGTTGTCCCGGCATATGAAAAACTATTCGGTAAAGAAGCGATCTCCAGATCGGACAACGGAGTAGAAATTGATACGGGGGGCAAAGGTGATATTCAGTTTCTCAAGCCGGACGCCTATTCCGACCTTTATCCCAATGTCGAACCGGACCCTGCCGCAAATTCACCGTATCTTGCTGCGCTTAAAATTGAAGTTGCCGACCGTGATTCTACTGCCAATTATTTGAACAATCATAATGTACCCCACATCGTAGAATCTCGTGGCACATTATGCATACCGCCGCTAGAGGCCTGCGGCACCCTCATAGAATTTGTTTAAACGTATTGTGGGCTGCACCTATAGCTCTGCATAAACCCTGGCTCGCTTAACCAGCGCTTGGCGGTCAATTTTGTTGGTTCCAGCCAAAGGCAAGACATCAACAAATTCTACATTGCGTGGATGTTGATGTGGCGGCCCATTGGCGAGAGCAAAATCTTTGACCTCTTGCTCCGTTATCGAAGCGCCGGGCGCGATAACGATAAAGGCAACGGGTTTGTCACCACGAATGGCGTCCTCGGCTGGAATGATACTGGCCTGATGAATAGCCGGGTGCCGCTCGAGCATTTTCTCCACCTCTCCTGGATAGATATTCTCTCCTCCACAAACAAACATATCATCTGCCCGACCGACAAAATAATAAAACCCATTGGCATCCCGTCGCATTATGTCGCCGGTATCGTACCAGCCGTCTGAAGAAACTGCCTTTGATGTACGATCAGGGAGATTTAAGTAACCAGGCATTTGCGCCGGCGTTCTGAGTTGTAGCACCCCTTCATCAACGTCCTGTTCGTCCCCCGAAACCAGTCGCGCATCTACACCCGGCGCCGGATAGCCAAGCGCGATTTCTGGTTTTGCAAATCCCTCCGGATGGGCACCAAAAGTACCGGCACCGGTTTCTGTTGTTCCATAGGCATTGTAGATGTCGGTTTGGGGAAATATGCCGTTTACCTGATCGATGAGCGGTTGGCTCAACGGTGCGGACCCCATCATTACATTCGTCACAGAACTGAGGTCGGTTTTCGCCAAAAGATCTACTTCTTTTGCGACCAATGCGATCATCGTTGGCACCGATGTAAGGTAAGTACAGTGGTATTTCTCTATGGCCTCGATGTACTGAACTGCATTGAACCTTGGCATAAGTACTTCGCTCGCATGAGCAGCAACCGCAATTTTCGACATCAACAGTCCGTTCATGTGGTAGAGCGGCGCGGCTACCAGAAAGCGGTGCTGGGCAATCTTACTCCCATCGCCGACGATATTATTGATCACCCAAAGCTGACCGGCATGTGTAAGTGGAACACCTTTGGGCCGACCTGTGGAACCCGAGGTGTAAAGGATCATCCCGATATCGTCTTCATGCGTTTCAACACAATCAAATGAGCCCGGATCCAAAGATGCTTCAAAGCCGTTCGGTCCATCATCTCCAAATTGAATGAGCGGTATATCCTTGGGACAATCAATGGAGCGTTCAGAATCCACATAAATTAACTTTGCGGCACAATCATCCAACATATAGTGGATGGTTTCGGTAGGAAATTTGTAACTCAGGGGAACCGCTACCAAGCCGGCACGCATTATGCCGAAATACGCGCACAAATAGTCTGTACTGTTCGCTGCGAGGATAGCGACGGCGTCACCTCGTTCGAGGTCCCGTCCGCTTACGGACCTTGCAACAGCATCAATTCGCGCCGCCAGGGCTCCATAAGTAACCTTTTGTGGATTAGCCGTATCGGACAAATCGATAAAGGCATCCTGATCGGCGTCAGCGGAGCGATTAATTAGATCGCCTAAATTTTTGGGTTCCATTCCTTAAATCGATCTCGAAGTGCTCAGTTGAATAGTAAAAGTTTTGCTTAGAATATCGCGTGGAACAAGGAAACAGAATAGTCCCTGGATGTAATATCACCAACGAGCTGCTAAACTTCTCAAAACCAAATGGAGGGAAGCATGAAAGCCGCGGTCTTTCATGAGCATGGCTCGACCGAAAATATCAAATATGAGGATTTCCCTGATCCTGAAATTGGCCCCGATGATTGCCTCATTAAGGTAAAGGCAGTAGCGCTCAACGGTTTCGAGCCAATGATATTGGGCAAGACGACCGCCCTCCGTACACCTTTACCCATGATCCCCGGCGGTGATATCGCTGGAGAAGTCGTCGAATTGGGCGCAAACGTCGATAAGGATAGCTGGCGCCCAGGAGATCGGGTCAGCCTATACCCTTTGATCAAAGGGGAAGGAATGATTGGCGAAAGCCGGCTTGGCGGATGTTGCGAACTGGTGCGTGTCCCTGCGGATTGCCTGATACCCATACCCGACGGCCTTGGTGATGTAGAAGCGGCCAGTCTTCCCGTGGCCTACGGGACGGCGCTCCGTATGATGATTACGCGCGGCAAGGTTAAAAAGGGTGAAACTGTTCTGATTTTAGGGGCCGCGGGTGGTGTGGGCGTAGCCTGTGTTCAAATGGCTCATGCTGCGGGCTGTGAGGTTATCGCTTGTAGCAGTGCTGACTGGAAGCTGGATAAACTTCGAGGTCTTGGCGCTGATCACGTGATCAATACGCAAGACCAGGATGTTCGGACCTGGGTGTATGAAAAATATGGCAAACCCCGTATGGGTGAAGGCGGCGGCGTAAATGTCGTGGTGAACTATATTGGCGGAGACACCTGGGTGGACAGTCTCAAGATTATTCACCCCGAAGGTCGCATGCTCACCTGTGGCGCAAGCGCCGGTTATGCAACAGAAAATGATATTCGCTATATCTGGACATACGAAATTAGCATTATTGGCTGCAATGCCTGGTCAAGAGCTGACCAGGCCGAGACCATGCGAATGGTCACTGATGGAGAAATCGAGCCGGTGATTCACGCAGTACGTCCGCTATCCGAAACCGGCGGTGCTATCCAACAACTTATCGACCGGGATTATTTCGGGAAAATAGTCCTTCAGCCTTAAGCACGAAATTAATCTATCCGATTTGTCAGTTTCGACCCCGGGGGCACGGCCGCGGAAGGCGAGTCTTTTAAACAGATCCGGCCTTCTTCGTCCTGCCAAAGATCGCCGGTTTCATGCAGCTGACCTATTGCTCTGTTTACGTTCATGGCTCCCGCCGACCAAAACTGCTTGATCAAGTCGGAATGGTAAGTAGGTGCATCATCAACAACAGAACGAATTTCGGCCGCTAGCGCCGCAATATCGGTCTCATCCGAAGCGTCGACGGTAGCATCATCGGCGTTTAGATAGGCCTCCGTATCGATTTCTTCAGCGAAGGCATAAGAAATACGTTCGAAACGCGCGCGTGGAATATCGGGTGCCATCGTGGCATCAATTCCCATCTTTGCCGTCGTTGGCATGCGGCCGGTAATCAAGTTGAGGCTTGGATCAAGTGGCTTGGTACGCATACCAGAGGCAATAACGACATCGGAATCTGCCTGGACCCGAGTAGCAACTGCCCACTCAACCTCGAGCGGATTATAAACATCTACATCTTCATCAACGACGATGACCTGCTTAAAGTCGTCAGCAGCAAAAGCAGCGTGAATTGCCTGTTTGCCCTCACCCACCCTGCCGCTGATAGCAATAACCGCGTGAAAGAAACACGTACCCCCAGGCGTTATATTGACCGCCTTCACATCTATATTGGCTTCATGCAGGGATTGACGCAGCGATGCCTCCTGAATGACGGCACACAGCCAGGCGACTTCCCAGGGCATATGCAAAGCCCAGTAAATTGGATTCTTACGTGTATAAATCGCCTTTACACGAACATGCGGATTCCAATGAAGCGCCCCCATAATACGGGTAAACTCTCCGAACCGCCCTTCCGGTTTCGTCCAACCCGTCGGGAGTATCTCGGCCTCCAGAACAATTTCTGCATCTGCCACGCATGGTACGTCTACGGTTGCGCAAGGCGTAAGTTGCACAGGTGCCCCCAATATGCCCCCGGCAATTTCAATTTCGTCAACCCCTAAGGGCGGCCTATACGATGTTGCCAAGGTAACGGCCGGGTGGGTCCCTATACTGATAGAAATCGGTGTGGGTTTACCTTCAAGCGTATTTTGCTCAGCGATACGCCGTAAATCGTTCGGCGTTACGAGATCGATACCGGTGAGGTTTTTTTCGCGGATTAAATTGCGATAGACGCCAGCGTTATAACCGCCTTTACCATCGGAAGCGATTGTCACGCCGGGAGTAATCATTGGGCCGCCATCTTTTTGGGCGAATAGCGGAACAGGAAGGGAAAACAAATCCACATCGTCACCGGACTGATAACAGATCTCACGCACGGCCCCTGTATTCACAGTCTCATGTGGAATTGGCCGCGCCACCCCTTCACGCAACTTCGCCTGGATATCGTTGAACGGACAACCATAAGCCAGCGCCATGCGTTCTCTGTCATTCATTACGCCGGCTACGACCGGAAAGTCGTAGCCAACAACATTATTGAATAAAAGAGCTGTTTCGGATTCCTCGATCAGCGTACCCAAATAACGTATATCAACCGGTCTATCGATGTCGCGAAGCTGACCTGCCTTCCGCTGCGCATCTATCGCTTCACGAAACCCTAATACCATTTTTTCAGCCCCAATTTGCAAAACATAATCGTGAACCAAAATTCACGAACATCCTCCCAATATGAACCATTTTGAGATGACACTAAAGTGCTTCCGGTTGATCAATCCCAAGGCGTTACCGACAATACCTTGTACGCAACAAAAATTAATATGATCCTGTAAGAGTATCTCGCAATAAAACTCTGGACAGGACATTCCAAAGCGATGACATACGAAAACATAATCACAGAATTAGAAGAGGGGCTTCTCCTTGTCACTCTAAATCGGCCGGAAAAGCTCAACGCCATGACACACCAGATGCGTGTGGACCTTCTTGACTGCGTTCGAGATGCCGAACAGGACGACAATGTGCGCGCAATTGTTTTCACAGGCTATGGAGACAAAGCATTTTGCGCTGGGGCAAATATTCCCGAACTAGATGACCGGACCCTCCAATCAGAGATGGGTCCTGCGGCAACGTTGAGAAAAGAGTTGCCGACAGCCGTTGAACGTCTTGGAAAACCGACGGTCGCCGCAATAAATGGCCACTGTTACGGTGCCGGCCTTGAGTTTTCAATGGGCTGTACGGTCCGTATCGCCAGCGAAAATGCCAAACTTGGACAACCCGAAATCGCTCTGGGTCAAATACCAGGCAGCGGTGGTACACAACGTTTATACAGATTTGTCGGATTGGCCTGGGCAATGCAAATGATCCTTACCGGCGAACCCGTTACAGCCGGACAGGCTCGCGATATCGGTCTTGTGACGGAGGTGCATAGCCAAGAGGATTTACTTCCGCGCGCTAAAAAACTCGCCAAATTGCTGGGGTCGCGAGCACCATTGGCCTTCGCAGCCGGGCGCGATGCGGTTCTGCATTCCACAGAGTCCGATCTGTTATCCGGAATTGATTTCGAACGGAAACTTTATGCTTTGCTTTGCGGCACAGAAGATAAAAAAGAGGGCCTTGCAGCCTATCGGGAAAAACGTGCGCCTCGTTATAAAGGCCGCTAAATTCCTATGAAGCCATATCTCGTAACCCCTGAAATCATCGAAGAATATTTGACGGCGGGCCATTGGTCGCGTGAGACGATGGTGGAACGCTACGCCACCTACGCCAGAGATTATCCGAATGAATGCGCCTGTCGTGACACCACCGAAGAATTGAACTGGGATGAGCTGGACACAATTTCGAGCCATATCGCTGCTTGTTTTGTCGAGCTGGGAATCAGTCGAGACGCTACCGCTTTAGTACAGATGCCATCGAACTGTCGTGAGATTGTGCTGAGAGTCGCTTTCAAAAGGGCTGGAATTATCGGAGTCTTTGTACCGCTGCAGTGGCGCCGCAAAGAGTTGGATTATGTTGTTCGGCGTGTCGAACCCGAAATCACTGTTATTTCTGCCGAACACATCGACACAGACGCACGTCAATGCATCGAAGAAGCATCTGATGACCATCTCAGAGTCAATATTGGCAGCACTCAAGAAAGCGGTTGGACCCCCTGGCAAGACATGCTCGACGGCCGGCCAAGACAAAATTCTTTCGAGAATTTGGCAGAGCGACAGTTCAAATTTGACGAAATTTCACTGATCACAGCTTCAAGCGGTACAAGTGGCCTCGCTAAATTGTGCGAATGGCCAGAAGGCGCACAACTATGCCAGAGCCAAGTCCTTTGCGAGCGGATGGAGATTACGGGAGAAGACAGGGTGGGTATCTTTGCACCGACCGCTGGTGCCGCCGGTTTAATGATGTGGATGATCTCCTGGACAGTGCCTTGCTGCTGTTATTTTCCTGAAACCTATAGGGCGCCTGCTTTGCTCGATCTGGTTGAACGATGCGGCATTACGGTCGGCTCGACCGTGCCGGTAATTTTGGTCCGCTTAACTCAGGAACCGTTAGAATCCAGAAACCTTAGTTCGTTGCGTTTGATGCGCGTTGGCACTGCGGCGACAGATATGTCCACTGCGATTTCTTTTGAAGATCGATCTGGTTGTCGCATCGTCATTGCTTCAGGCTCCATGGAATGCACCGGCTTTGGACATGCCCATGTGAATGAATCCAAAGAGCTCCGATTAAATGGCTCGGTGGGACTGCCACTTAAAGGCTGCCGTTTACAGATCGAAGATGGTGACGGAAACGTATTGCCGCCTGGCGAGATTGGAGAACTAAAGGTAACGGCGCCTTTTTCATCATCGGGGTATTGGAAAGACCCCGATACCACAGCACAGGTATGGTCCAACGGCTGGTATGCGACGGGCGATGTTGGAATCCTCGATGACAATGGAAGACTCACGCTCAAAGGCCGTCTGAAAGACACCATCAATCGCAGCGGCCATAAAATTCTGCCGCCCGAGTTAGAGCATGAAATTTCGCGACTTCCGGAGGTTATCGAATGTAGCGTTGTTTCCGGGCCTGACAGGGAATATGGACAGGTGCCCTGGGCATTCATTCAAATGCGGAAGGGATTTGCACTCGACCATGAAAATGTTGTGGACGCTTTGCAACGCAGCGGTCTTGCCAGTTACAAGATGCCGACGCGCTTTTTCGAAGTAACGGATTTTCCGCGAATAAATGATAGCAAGATCGACAAACCCGCTCTTCTCGAATTAGGGCTAAAGTCATCAAATGCAGAGGGTGATTTGTGAAATGACTGGTGGGCGGTGACGGGATCGAACCGCCGACATCCACGGTGTAAACGTGGCGCTCTCCCAGCTGAGCTAACCGCCCCCACTCAGTCAATGCCCCCCTATAGCACAGGGTGGCTGGTGGATGGCAAGCGTTTTGGACAAAATAAAACCGGCCGCCAAAAAGGCGACCGGTTCTAATTCTAGCTCAAGATTAAACCGATTAGTTAACGGCTTCCTTGAGGCCCTTACCGGCCCGAAATTTGGGCTGGTTAGAAGCAGGTATCTGAATCTTTTCGCCTGTCCGCGGATTGCGGCCTTCAGACGCACGACGACGCGTGACGGCAAAAGTACCAAATCCGACGAGACGAACTTCATTTCCGCCCTTAAGCGAAGATGTAATAGATTCAAAAACTGCATCACAGGCTTTTGCAGCATCCGCTTTGGAAAGTCCTGCGCTGGAAGCCACATTGGCTACGAGATCATTCTTGTTCACTGTACGCCCCCTCTCATCATGGAAGGTAAGAAAAAATGGTCTTTTTTAGAGACCGCCATGCCTCAGCTATAATTAATTAAGCCGGCAGGAACTAAGGATAGGCGTTCCGTTTCTTTCCCGTCAATCGCAGAAACCGCCGATTTTTGGCGGAAAACGGCGGTTTTTTGCGGTTTTTGCGAATCACCCCGCGGGAACAGGGCGATTCGGAACGAAATTTGTCTAGTGCGTTACGACGCCACTAACGTCATCATCTGACTGATCGGTCGTAGTAACGGGGTCTACATCCGGCCATTCTATGGGGACCAGTTTCCTGACCAATGCCCGGTCCAGTACCTCATCGACAGTCGTTACCGGAACGATCTCCAGACCCTTTTTGACGTTGTCAGGAATATCAGCGAGATCTTTCTCGTTATCCTTGGGGATTAAGACCGTCTGAATCCCACCCCTCAAAGCCGCGAGAAGTTTCTCTTTGAGGCCACCAATCGGCAACACACGACCGCGCAGAGTGATTTCTCCGGTCATTGCCACATTCTTGTGGACCTCGACGCCCGTCAGCGTGGATACTATGGACGTACACATCGCGACACCTGCAGACGGTCCGTCTTTAGGCGTTGCACCTTCAGGAACATGGACGTGGATATCGTTCTTCTCAAAAACTTTAGGCGAAATGCCAAACTCCACTGACCGCGACCGGATAAACGAGCGTGCCGCCTGAACCGACTCCTTCATGACGTCACCCAGCGTCCCGGTATGCGCGACATTTCCTTTACCCGGCATTGTCACCGCTTCAACGGACAGCAACTCACCACCCACCTCAGTCCAGGCAAGTCCGGTTGTTACGCCAACCAGATCATTCTCTTCCACCATGCCATAGCGATAGCGACGAACACCGGCGAATTTCTCGAGATTGCGGCGAGTTAAACGAACGCCCTTGACCTTCTTGGTCAATACGTGACGAACCGCTTTGCGGGACAGATTTGCAATTTCACGCTCGAGATTTCTGACACCTGCTTCGCGGGTGTAATACCGTATAAGATCACGAAGTGCCTCGTCCGAAATCGACCATTCTCCCTTTTTCAAACCATGAGATTTGACCTGTTTCGGGATCAAGTGTTCCTTGGCGATTTCAACCTTTTCGTCCTCCGTGTAGCCAGAAATCCGGATCACTTCCATCCGGTCAAGCAACGGTGCGGGTATCCGGAGCGTGTTCGCTGTCGTCACAAATAGAACATCCGAAAGGTCGTAGTCCACTTCAAGATAGTGATCGTTGAAGGTGTTATTCTGTTCTGGATCAAGAACCTCAAGCAGCGCCGACGAGGGATCTCCCCGCCAATCTGAACCGAGCTTGTCTATTTCATCCAACAGAAATAGCGGATTGGATTTCTTGGCCTTTTTCATGCCTTGAATAATCTTGCCGGGCATGGATCCAATATAAGTACGGCGGTGGCCTCTTATCTCGGCTTCGTCCCGCACACCACCAAGAGAAATTCTCACAAAATTTCGTCCCGTAGCTGAGGCAATCGATTTGCCCAAAGAGGTCTTGCCAACACCCGGTGGGCCGACCAGGCACAGAATGGGACCCTTCACCTTGCCAACACGCTGTTGGACGGCGAGGTATTCAAGTATCCGCTCTTTGACTTTCTCAAGCCCGCAATGGTCCTTATTCAGGACATTTTCCGCAAACTTGATATCCTTTTTGACCCGGCTTCGCTGTTTCCAGGGAATTCCAAGCATCCAGTCGAGATAGTTTCTAACGACCGTTGCTTCCGCAGACATTGGACTCATGGAGCGTAGCTTCTTGAGCTCCGCTGTCGCCTTCTCTTTGGCTTCCTTCGACAGCTTTGTTTTTTCAATCTTTTCTTCGAGTTCGCTGGCCTCATCACGGCCATCTTCACCCTCACCCAGTTCCTTTTGAATGGCTTTCATTTGCTCATTCAAATAGTACTCGCGCTGAGTTTTCTCCATCTGACGTTTCACGCGGTTTCGAATTCTCTTCTCAACCTGAAGAACGCCGATTTCGCCCTCCATCAACGAATAGGCCTTTTCAAGACGCTCGGTAACCGTCGGTAACTCAAGAAGCTCCTGCTTCTCTGAAATTTTTAACGCCAGATGCGAGGCAACGGTATCAGCGAGTTTGCTCGCCTCCTCAATTTGATTGAGAGAGACAAGGACCTCGGGCGGGATTTTTTTGTTGAGCTTAATATACTGCTCAAACTGCGTGATAACAGATCGCGCCAAGGCTTCATGTTCCTTGGGATCATCTTCGCCATCAGGCACCAAATCAGCAGTTGCTTCGAAAAACTCCTCGTTATCGGAAAAACCTGTAATCGAAGCGCGCTGTGTACCTTCGACGAGAACCTTGACGGTCCCATCGGGGAGCTTCAATAGCTGTAAAACGGTTCCGATCGTGCCAACCGAATAAATATCGTCCGGTTTGGGGTCGTCATCACCGGCATTTTTTTGCGTCACGAGAAGGATCTGTTTGTCATCTTTCATGACATCTTCAAGAGCGCGAACAGATTTTTCCCGCCCAACAAAAAGCGGCACAATCATGTGGGGAAACACCACAATATCGCGCAAAGGCAAGACTGGGAAAATTGAACCTTGGGCCAACTCCGACATGATACCTCTTACTCTAAAATAACGCCGGTGATCACACCGGCTAACAAAGGATTAAATTCTAACTGTTAGATGGCGTTGATGTTCACGGAAATCAACCTCTCTAATTCTCAAGCGCTGGTTTCCATATCGTCGCGACGATCCGAATAAATATAGAGCGGCTTAGCCCTACCTTCGACAACTTCGCCACTAATTGCGACTTCTTCGATACCTTCAAAGCCTGGCAAATCGAACATTGTATCCAGCAAAATCGCTTCCAAAATTGAACGAAGGCCGCGAGCACCTGTTTTCCGCTCAATCGCCTTCTTGGCAATTGAATGCAACGCATCGTCGGCGAAGGTAAGTTCAACCTCTTCCATTTCAAACAATGTCGAATACTGTTTGACCAAAGCGTTCTTCGGTTTCACAAGAATTTCTACGAGGGCTTCTTCTTCAAGTTCTTCAAGCGTCGCTATAACCGGCAAGCGGCCAACGAATTCAGGAATGAGTCCGAACTTCAACAGGTCTTCAGGTTCAATCTCCCGCAAAATTTCACCCGTCTTGCGCTCATCCGGCCCATGGACATCAGCGCCGATACCAATCGAGCTCCCTTTGCCCCTGGAAGCTATAATCTTTTCAAGGCCGGCAAACGCTCCACCACAGATAAACAGGATATTAGTCGTATCTACTTGCAGGAATTCCTGCTGCGGATGTTTTCGTCCACCTTGGGGCGGGACGCTGGCAATCGTGCCTTCCATAATTTTCAGTAACGCTTGCTGAACACCTTCGCCGGAAACATCCCGAGTTATGGATGGGTTATCCGACTTGCGTGAAATTTTGTCGACCTCGTCGATATAGACGATCCCGCGCTGAGCCCGTTCAACGTTGTAATCCGCCGCCTGCAGCAACTTCAGAATAATGTTTTCAACGTCTTCACCAACATACCCCGCTTCGGTAAGGGTTGTTGCATCGGCCATCGTAAACGGAACATCGAGAATACGCGCCAAAGTCTGGGCGAGCAGCGTTTTTCCGCAACCCGTAGGTCCGATAAGAATGATATTGGATTTAGCGAGCTCTACATCAGCGTTCTTGCTGCTATGCGACAGGCGTTTGTAGTGATTGTGAACCGCAACGGATAGAACACGTTTGGCATATGCCTGACCGATCACATAGTCATCCAAAACCGAACAAATATCGGCAGGGGTCGGAACGCCGTCACGTGATTTAACCAATGTCGTCTTATGCTCTTCACGGATAATATCCATGCAGAGCTCAACGCATTCATCGCAGATAAACACAGTTGGTCCTGCGATTAGCTTTCGAACTTCGTGCTGACTTTTGCCGCAAAACGAACAATACAGGACGTTTTTTGCGTCTCCATTACCCGACTTGGTCATCGATACTCCATCAAACTCGGTACCACTACATCATGTTAGCGAAGCATTTCACAAGCGTCCATCCGCAAAACTTGGGGGATTTCCTAGCGTTTCGTCTACCAAAACTCTTAATGCGGCATTCGATTCCCATGTGAATTAACTTCGAAGCATCCTAGGTCACCAGACAGAATTCAATAATCAGTTAATACTGCATTATTTGTCATCAGATTCCTCTGAGGCAATATCGCCACGAGAATCTACGACTTCATCGATTAAACCGAAGTCTTTGGCTTCCTCCGGCGACAAGAAGCTATCGCGATCCATACGCTTCTCAATAACATCGATCGTTTGACCGGTGTGATTAACGTATATTTGGTTCAAACGCGCTCTCAAGTTCAGAATTTCACGGGCGTGAATGTCGATATCCGCCGCTTGCCCTTGAAAGCCCCCTGACGGTTGGTGGATCATTATTCGGGAATGCGGCAATCCGTATCTTTTTCCTTCTGTACCGGCAGCAAGCAAGAGTGACCCCATCGACGCTGCCTGACCAAAACAAACCGTGGAAATATCGGGCCGGATATACTTCATCGTATCGTATATAGCCAAGCCCGCTGTCACTATCCCGCCAGGTGAATTTATGTAAAAGGAAATGTCTTTCGAAGGATTTTCGGATTCCAGATACAGAAGCTGAGCGCAAATCAGGCTGGACACCATATCGTCGACCGGGCCTGTCAGAAAAATTATGCGCTCCTTTAGGAGCCGAGAATAGATGTCGTAGGCGCGCTCTCCGCGGTTCGTTTGTTCAACGACCATGGGGACCAAAGCGTTCATTCGCGGTTCATTCATATTCAAATCGTCCATAATACTCACTTTTTGTCAGCGGCCTTAGCGCCTGCGCGCTTTGCAGCCTTGGATTTCGACTTCGCCTTTGAACCGCTCTTCTTCTTTTTGTCACCCTCTGCCGTTTCCGCGTTGTCATCTGGGTCTCGCGAAAGCTCTTCTATTGTTGTTTCCACTTCCTTAACGGAGGCCATCTCGGTGATAAAATCAACAACCTTGTCCTCAAAGATTGGCGCCTGAAGCTCCTGCATCGCCTCGGGGTTGTTCTGATAATACTCAAAAACCCGGGCTTCATGGCCTGGCAATCGCGCGGCTTCCGCCTGCATTGCCTTATTAATATCATCCTGCGTCACCGTGATATTATTGGATTGCCCCACTTCTGAAATCAGGAGACCCAACCGTACCCGACGCGACGCTATTTCGCGGTACCGTTCTTTTAGTTCGTCCTCGCTTTTCGATTTGTCGTCTTCATCCAGAGCATCGCGTTCTTTGGCGTCCATCACCTGCTGCCAAATCGCATCGAATTCGCCAGACAGAATTCCTTCCGGAAGATCGAAATTGTGTGCGTCAGAGAGCTTGTCCAACAAACTCCGCTTCAGATGCGCCCGCGAAAGCTGTGCGTATTCCCGGCCCAACTCTTCGCGAACCGCGTCCTTCAGCGCATCCAGGTTATCCATGCCATTGGCTTTGGCCAGCTCGTCATCTACAGCAACTGCCGCCGCTTCGCGAAGCTCCTTTACCGTAACATCGAAGGTCAACTCTTTTCCTTTGAGTTGATCATTTGGATGATCGTCGGGCATTGAGACCTTAACCACCTTATTTTCATCCGCCTTCATACCGGTGATCTGTTCTTCAAACCCTGGTAGGAACCCGCCCGCCCCTAGTTCGAGTTCAAAATCAGTCATGGAACCACCGGCGAATTCCTCTCCGTCGACTGTTCCCTGAAAATCAATAACGACCTGGTCGCCCTCTTTAGAGGCTCTCTTGCCGCTAATAGCCTCGAAATTTTTGCGGCTCTCTGCCAAGCGCTGCAGGGTTTGATCGATTTCCTCGTCGGCGACATTTACGACTTTTCGTTCTAGTTCAAGTGTTGCAAAATCGATGGGCTCAATTTCCGGCATTAGTTCTACATTGAGCTTGTACTCAAGGTCGGCACCCTCCTCAAAGGTCACGATCTCGACCTTCGGTTCGGAGGCAGGGCGCAAGCCTTTCTCCGTTAAAGCTTGCTGCCAGCTTTCGTTGATTGTCTGCTCAAGGACTTCCCCTCTAACAGCGTCGCCATAACGTTTTCGCAATAGCGCTGCCGGAACCTTTCCCGGTCGAAATCCGGGAATAGTTACTGTCGCACCTATTTCTCCTAGACGGGCTGAAAGTTTTGATTCTACATCATCCGCAGGCACTGTTACGGAAAATTCCCGATTTAGCCCTTCGGCACTGGTTTCTGTTACTTCCATCGACTTCCTAGCATATTTTCTACAGACATAGCTTCGTCTGACCTTTTTACAACCGTGCCGCGGGCTTGTTGTATAGCAAATGGTGCGGGCGGAGGGACTTGAACCCCCACGGCTTTCGCCACCAGAACCTAAATCTGGCGTGTCTACCAATTTCACCACGCCCGCGACGAACCGAAAACACAATATACGGAACCGGCAGCGGCGTGCCTTATAACATAGTTATGACGGATGAAAAGGCAGACGTAATACCACAAAAATGCCGCGACCTTGGCGTCGCGGCTTGTACACTTTAAATGATGTGCTGAATTACGCTAAAACGCGTTCCCGATAACGATCAGCAAAACTACGTAACGCGAGCATTCTGCTTCCTTCATCATAGCTAAAACGATTAGGACGAGAGAAACTCACTTTGAATTTAACGTGAGGAATTCCATAGGCGTCAGTTCCCACAGACTCTACTTCTGCGGTTTCAACAAGTTCATCGTCGTGAACGCGCTGAAATGTCGAGCCTGGACGCACATATTCAAGCGCACGACCGCGCTTGAAGAACATGCTAGCAAGTCTTCTGCCTTTATCTTCGCTCTGCCAACCCATGCTTGCACCAACGTTGCTTTTACGAGACTGGTACATAAGTCCTCCAAATTTAGCATGGAAAGCGTTAAGAGCTTATGAAGAGTCTATGTGCAAGTAGTTGTTTGAAATAACTAAATAGGTTTTTCCACAGAAGGTCATAATTCTTAAGATTTGCCGTTAATTCAGGAATTTTCGTCGATTGTCGAAGTAGCGAAAAGATCACGTAATACCGGGGGAATCATTTCCGGTAAATCACTTGCGATTAATCCCCGTCCAAACTTGTTGGCAGCTGCACCATGTATCCAACAGGATGCAGCAGCGGCCAAAAACGGTTCCATATTCTGAGACAATAGTCCGGTAATCAGACCAGATAAAACATCGCCAGATCCGGCGGTGGCCAGGATCGCGGGCCCATTTTCATTTACAACGGCGCGTCCATCAGGTGCTGCGACAACAGTATCCGGTCCTTTTAAAAGTACGACGGCGCCGCTCTTCGCCGCTGCGGCGCGGCAACGTGAAAGTTTGTCGCCTTGAAAATCAAATAAACGAGCAAACTCTGCTTCGTGAGGCGTCATTACGACCGGTGAGTTTTTTGTCTGCCGAAACAGAACGGACTGCCGATCAGCAAAAACCGTCAACGCATCGGCATCCAGAACAGTTGGTTTCCTGCTCTTCAATGCAAGCAGTGTCAGTTCGGCTGTATCCGTATTTACACCCGCGCCAGGACCAACAAGAACGCCTGAAATGCGATTATCTTCCAGTAACGACGCAAACTGATCAGCCTTGGTAAAACGATGGATCAAAAAGCTGGGGTCATCGGATGCATATATCGATACGGCTTCCTCAGGAGCCGCAATTCCAACCATACCTGCACCAATTCGAGCAGCCGCACGTGCGGACAAACGTGCGGCACCTGTCATTTTAACACCACCGACTATCAGCGCGTAGCCGCGGCTATATTTGTGACCCCCGAGTGTCGGTTGCGGAATGTACCGATCCCATAAAGCCGGTCTATTCACTAACGTTGCCGGCGCAATGGTATGAAGTACATCGTCTGGAATCCCAATGTCGACTGTTACGATATGCCCACAATGTGAACGACCAGGAAACAATAGATGACCGGGCTTTCGTCTAAAGAAGGTAACGGTCAGATCACATTGCGGAGCTAGTCCATGTACTTCACCGGTGTCACCACTAACGCCGCTCGGTATATCGACGGCGACGCATGTTAGATTTCGGCGATTAATTTCCTCGATAATTTCCGCCGGTTTGCCTTCAATGTCGCGTGTAAGACCAGCGCCGAAGAGCGCATCAACAACGATACCTTTTTTGGGTAAAATTGACGTGTCAAAATCTTCTGGTTCACCAATCCATAAAGAAGCCATTTTTGCGGCATCTCCTGTAAGGGCGTTTGGTTCTCCGAACAGTGCCAATTGAACGGGCCAGCCCTTCTCAGACAGATGTCTCGCAATAACAAATCCATCTCCTCCGTTATTTCCTGGGCCGCATAAAATCGTTGCCGGTTGTTTGGGCCATCGCCTCACTATTTGATCGGCGGTCGCCTTTCCGGCGTTTTCCATCAAAACGTCACCGGTAGTGCCCTGCGCAATCGCTGCTGCATCAGCAGCATACATTTCAGCTGTGGTGAGAATTTCTGCGCTGGCCCGCGCATGATCGGCTATCTGAAAGTTTGGATTCATTTTGGAAGAATAGCGCCAGTCAAATGCTAACGGAACCTTAGGCATACTTGTCGCAGAAGTAATCATGCCGGTTTGCTTGACTGCACGTGAGCGCGCTGCTCAATATCTGCCGATACGGAACCCGGAGAGGAAATATGGCTGAGAACGAATACAAGAACATCAAATTTACCCTGGAAAATGGTGTCGCTCATATGATTTTGGCGCGGCATGACATTCGCAATGCTTATTCCGAACGGGATTTTACCGACGAGATTCTGGACGTACTGGCGAAGGTACAAGTTCATCCCGATGCCCGGGTTTTCGTGATGTCAGCAGAGGGAAGTGCCTTTTCAGCTGGCGGAAACATTAAGGACATGAAAGATAAGAAAGGGATATTCGGTGGTGGAACTGCTGGCGTCCGCCGGGGATACATTGAAGGTATTCAACGAATTCCAAAGGCACTTTATGGCCTTGATATTCCATCAATTTCTGCCGTTCAGGGGCCTGCCATTGGTGCCGGGTGTGACCTTGCGCTCTACTGCGATATTACAATTTGCTCTACCGAAGCAAAGTTTGGCGAAACGTTCATCAATGTCGGGATAATCCCCGGCGATGGTGGAGCATGGATTTTACCACGTCGGGTTGGAATGCAACGTGCGGCCGAACTCACATTTACGGGTAGGATTGTTGAAGGAACCGAGGCAGCTGAGATCGGTTTGGCGCTCGAATGTGTGGAGCCGGACCAGCTGTTGCCGCGCACACTGGAGCTTGCTGAAACGATCGCGGGTAGGCCGCCTATTACCGCGCGTATGTTAAAGACGCTGTTCAGACAATCTTTGAGCGCTCATCTCACGGATTTTCTCGATAATTGTGCTTCGATCCAGGCGATTTGTCATTCAACGGACGATCATCTTGAAGCGGTTACCAGTATGCTGGAGAAGCGGTCGCCAACCTTTCATGGAAAGTAGCGTTGACCCGGCAAAATTTGACTATGCCCGGCAAAACGGTCCTCACATTGTTATATTTTTTATCTAATAAATTATTTTAAGCACTTGTAATTATTATACTTCTTGTTTGGCATGGTGCGTGCATATCTCCTTGAGGTAAAATAGAAAATACTTGGAGATATGCATGACAACCGCGCTGGCAACAAATCAAACAGATACGAATTCGCGACCCAATCCGACAAACTCAGCTGAAGTTGTCGGCTTTCCTGGTGCCGGCGATCGTGATCCACAGGCCATTTCTCAAGACATCATTGAAAACGCCATGTCAGGTGTCGAAAAACTCTTGAAAATGCCGCCGGATGAACTGCGTGATGTTATCGCACAGCGGGTTGAGCTACTCGATAGCGAGCTCAAAGAACGTGAGACCCGTCGCAAGGCAATCGATGAAGCGCTAACCGCTCAACGAATTCTGAAAGCGAAGGGTGAACGTGCGCGAGATATCCGGCACAAGGTAAATGTTGGCAGCTCCGTGGCAGCAGCAATGTTCACCGGGATCGTGATTGTATCAATGTTCTGATCGCAAATACCGATTTTCTAAATCAGAACAATTCAAAAAACTTCTAGGCGACTTTTTGTGTCGGAATATTCCCTAAGTGTTCGATAACCTCATCGACTTTCATAACGTCGGCATATTTGTGGTGCATATCGAATAAGCTAACTTTGTGAATGATCTCTGCGCGATCAAACACACATTCTTCGACGACCGAGACATGAAGGCCATACATATGCGCCTCCAATACACTCGCGCGTACACAGCCTGACGTGCTCTCGCCACAGACTATCAAGCTATCTATTCGACGCTGATTGAGGTGGGCGATCAAAGGTGTTCCAAAGAAAGCACTGGGTCGTTCTTTACGAAAAACAACATCCTCGGGCAAAGGCGCAAAGGCGTCATGAATTTCACAATCTTCGGCGGTCGTTTCGAGGTGAACTCTTTTCGTCGAATTTACTCTATGTGGATTGAATTGCGCCGTGACGTAGTAAACGGGAACACCGGCAGCACGTGTAGCTTCAAACAATCGTTTGGTGGGTTCGATAGCATTGTGGGCGTAGACACCACAACTATTGGGAAATTCGGCATCCAGCTCATGAGGCAGTCCGGGGCCGCCTTTGTAAACAAGGTTGTAAAGATCAATGCAAAGTAAAGCCGGGTTTTTCCCGATATAAGTTTCACGAGCATATGGGGAATAGGTTTTAAGGTCTTCAGCGGGGATTACATCTTTCCAACAATGATCTTCAAACTCTTCAGGCTTCGCCATAACGATCTCCCTATCTTCTTGTCATATTGTTCGCTGCAATCGATTTTGGGAGAAAATACAGCGATCCGCAAGCTACCGTTATGCAACCAGCCTCATCGGCGGAAATTCCAGGGTCACGCTTGTTCCTTATCCAGGCTTGCTTTCGAGGTCAAGTTTTCCGCCATGATGTTCGACGAGAGATTTTGCCAAAGGCAAACCTAAACCCGTGCCACCAATATTCGTCGCGCCCGGACTTGATACCTGACCAAATGGCGTAAGTGCAGTTTCCAGGTCTTCCTGCTTCATGCCCAAACCATTATCGACGACCCGGATGCGCAATCCGTTTTTCGCATTGGCACTGGCTGAAATGCTTACCTTTCCGCCATCTGGCGTAAATTTCGAGGCGTTAGAAACCAGATTGAACAATACCTGACGTATTCGGCGTTCATCGCCACGCAAAGCCGGCAAATTTTTTCCGATACGAACCGCAAGCTTAATCTCACCGGTTTCCGCACGGCGTTTTAACAGTGCCGTACTGGCCTCGATTACCCTGGCGACATTTACTTTGCCGCGTTTGAAGCTCATTTGCCCGGCCTCAATTTTCGACAGATCAAGAATATCATTGATAAGAGAAACGAGGTGCTGGCCGCTGGCATGAATATCCGATGCGTATTCGCAGTATCGCGATGAACCTAGAGGACCAAAGATCTCCTTCTCCATGACTTCCGAGAAACCCATAATTGCATTTAAGGGCGTTCGAATCTCATGGCTCATATTTGCGAGAAAATCACTCTTGGTACGATCCGCGAATTCGGCGCGTTCCTTTGCCTCAACGAGGGCTCGACGTCCTTCCACCCTCGATGAGATATCGCGTATCACATTCAGCGCAGCTGGCTTCCCGTGCCAGGTTATCCCGATGCCCAGGATTTCGACGTCGACGACACTGCCATCCAGTCGCAATCGTTGTTGTTCCTCCATAGGAACCGAGCCGTTCGCTACCAACATTCTTCGGCGTGCCGCCAACCGCTCTCGTTCATTTTCCGGGATAAAATCTTCGGAACACCGTCCGATCAGTTCTTCGACCGACCTGGCGCCAAACAATTTCGCTGCTGCATCGTTTGCATAGACGAGAATGCCATCGCAGGTAATTCGGACAGCGTCGGGCAGAGTTTGGACAAGCAGACGAAATCTGTTGTCGCTTTCAGTGAAATAACGTGAATTCTCCAAATCAGAAACGCGCTGCCGCAGCGTTTCCCACTCAATAAAAATGACCAATTTTATTTAATGATTTCAATTACTTAGTTTTACTTTGAAACTACTTTGAAAGTTAATAATTGTTGTTAAGTAGTTGTTTTAATGTACTTTTATAAGTCGGGTATTATTCCCATTCGATCGTTCCGGGCGGTTTGGACGTAACATCATAGGTCACCCGATTTATACCGCGCACTTCATTTATGATACGCGTCGCCACGCGCGATAAAAATGCGTGTTCAAATGGATAGGAATCCGCAGTCATTCCGTCGGTCGAAGTAACGGCACGTAACGCACAAACATAATCATAGGAACGGGCATCTCCCATCACGCCAACTGTGCGCACCGGCAGCAAGACTGCGAAGGCCTGCCATATCTCATCATACAAACCGGCATTACGAATTTCCTCGATATATATCGCGTCGGCACGGCGAAGTATCGCCAGCCGGTCTTCGGTAATATCGCCTGGCATTCGAATGGCGAGTCCTGGACCGGGAAACGGATGCCGACCGACAAGCTCTTCGGGCAATCCGAGCTCTCGTCCCAAATCTCTAACCTCGTCCTTGAACAATTCACGAAGAGGTTCGACCAACGACATGTTCATTCGTTCTGGAAGGCCGCCGACATTGTGATGGGATTTAATTGTAACGCTCGGTCCGCCCGTGAATGAAACAGACTCAATGACATCAGGGTACAGTGTGCCCTGTGCGAGGAAATCAGCACCGCCAAGTTTCTCAGCCTCTTCCTCAAAGACATCGATAAATGTACCGCCAATGATTTTACGTTTCTGCTCAGGGTCTGAAATTCCCTGAAGCTTACCGAGAAACATTTCTGCCGCATTGCGATGAACCAGAGGAATATTGTAATGGTCGCGAAATACGGAAACGACCTGCTCTGCCTCACCCTCTCTCAACATTCCTGTATCAACAAATACACAATGGAGCTGATCGCCTATTGCTTCATGGATCAAAACCGCCGCAACAGAGGAGTCGACACCGCCAGAAAGACCACAAATCACATGACCGTCACCGACTTGTTTACGAATTTTAGCGATTTCCCGTTCCCGAAACGCCGCCATCGTCCAATTTCCCGAACACCCCACGACGCGATGTGTAAAATTCCTCAGTAGATCAGCACCACCCGGCGTATGAACAACCTCGGGATGAAACTGAACGGCATAGAATTTTCGATCATCGTCTGCAATCGCAGCAAATGGGGCATTTTGGCTTACGCCAACTGAACGAAATCCGTCAGGCAAATCGAAAACCGTATCACCATGGCTCATCCACACCTGTTGACGTTCGCCGACATCCCATAGCCCATCAAACAAAACACATTCATCGGTCACTTCAAGCTCAGCGCGACCAAATTCTTTTTCGTCTGATGGCTCAACAGTACCGCCTAACTGGGCGCACATCGTTTGCTGGCCGTAACAAATACCGAGAATGGGGATTCCCAACTTATACACATTTTCCGGGGCTTTCGGCCCATTATTCGCTGTCACCGAAGCAGGACCACCTGAAAGGATGATCGCCTTCGGATCTAAAATTTCTAGCGCCTTCTCTGCTTTGTTAAAGGGATGAATTTCACAGTAAACGCCATTTTCACGAATCCTCCGGGCAATTAACTGAGTAACCTGCGAACCGAAATCGAGGATTAAAATTGCGTCAGCCATGGGAGGGGCCTAACAATAAAATCTTAATGTAGTTACTTTGAGTACTCATGTTCCCGCCGCGTGAGGCAATGATAAAGTTTCGATTTTTGGCCAGCCGTAACCGAATTCATGAATTCTCTTTCCGCCAACCCGACCATCGCGACTGGCAATAATCTTTCCGCCCATCGACCCATAAAAAAACCGAGCCGGGTTCTGGCTTAAAACCCAAACCAACAACGACTCATTTCCGTCGTTACCCAAATGTTTTGCCAATTCAAGAAATAGAGATTTTCCGATTCCTATTCCCTGAAAATCATCGAGGACATAAAGAGCATATATTTCAGCGTCACAATCTGTCTGATTCCCGCGCTTGCGACCACCGCTACAAAACCCGACAACACCAGCGTCTACGTCGTCCGCCACGTAAACACAGTGGCTGTTCGTTTGGCCTGTTAAAACATGCCGCCACCAACGGGCTTCATGGTTCTTCGCAGAAAGATTTAATAAAAACTCATCGGCGAGCATTCCTGCATACGCCGAACGCCACGTTTCGACATGTACCTGCGCTATCGCGGATGCATCTTCGATACGAGCACGCCGTATAATCATCGCACAATGCCCCGGTTAGTCTTCCTTACGATAGTTTGGCGCTTCGCGGGTAATTGTAACATCATGAACGTGGCTCTCCCGACGACCTGCTTCAGTCGACCGACGGAACACACAATTCTTCTGCATTTCACCTATTGTTCCATTGCCAGTGTAGCCCATCGCTGCACGAAGCCCGCCAACCATTTGATGTATGATGCTACCAACTGGGCCTTTGTAAGGCACCTGGCCTTCGATGCCTTCGGGTACCAATTTAAGCGTGTCCGATACTTCCTGCTGGAAATATCGATCTGCCGACCCACGAGCCATCGCGCCAAGCGAACCCATGCCGCGATAGGATTTATAAGACCGCCCCTGATACAGGAATACTTCGCCCGGCGCTTCATCTGTGCCAGCGAATAACGATCCGATCATTACACAATCGGCGCCGCCGGCGATTGCCTTAGCCATGTCTCCCGGATATTTAATTCCACCGTCCGCTAAAGCAGGAACACCATGTTTGTGGCATTCTTCGGCCGCCTCCATTATTGCCGTAAATTGTGGGACGCCGACTCCGGCGACAACACGCGTTGTGCATATCGACCCCGGACCAATTCCGATCTTCACAGCATCCGCACCGGAATCTATGAGTGCGCGTGCTCCTTCCGATGTTGCTACATTCCCCGCAATCAATTGAGTCCGGTTGGACAGTCGTTTTATCCGGCCTACAGCCTGTTGAACGCCTTGCGAATGTCCATGCGCGGTATCGACGACGATGACATCTGCATCTGCGTCGATAAGTGCCTCCGCGCGTTCAATACCCGCATCACCTACACCCGTGGCTGCCGCAACTCGTAACCGCCCTTTATCATCCTTGTTTGCGTCGGGATGGCGTTGCGCTTTTTCGATGTCCTTAACCGTGATCAGACCGATGCACCGATAATCGTCATCCACAACAAGCAGTTTTTCGATCCGGTGTTTATGGAGGAGCCTTTTTGCTTCCTCCATATCGATACCGTCGTTAACGGTCACCAATTTGTCTTTGGTCATTAATGACGAAACATGCTCCGATCGGTTGGTCGCAAATCGAACATCTCGATTGGTCAAAACACCAACGAGTTTCTTGCTCCCGTCTTCTACGACCGGAATGCCAGAGATCTGATGCTCTTTCATGAGATTGAGGGCATCATCGAGTGACTGGTCGGGTGCGATGGTTACCGGGTTTATCACCATTCCCGATTCAAACTTTTTGACCTTTCTGACTTCATCCGCCTGTTCTTCGACTTCCAGATTTTTGTGAACCACGCCAATGCCGCCGGCCTGCGCCATTGCAATCGCAAGTGCGCTCTCCGTAACCGTATCCATAGCAGCGGAAACGATGGGAATCTTTAAATCGAGATCCCTGGTGAGTCTGGACTCCAGCGATGCCTCAGACGGCAAAATCTCTGATTCAGCGGGAACAAGAAGGACGTCATCAAACGTTAGAGCTTCTTCAATCTGCATGGTTGTCCCCTATCTGCGGTGGGGCGGGATCATACACAACGGGAAAGAGAATCCCAAGGTACGGAGACGAATTTTGAAAATCAATTTAGCTATCCTCGGTATCCTTCTGCGACCAAATAGGTTTCTGGAGATTCTTTTCGACTGGCTGGCGGTTTTACGTGCCGGACATTGTCGAATGATTTCTTTAGATCGTTCAACAAATCACGTTCCGCGCCGCCCTGAAATACTTTTACGACGAGAACGCCACCTTTGATGAGATGCTGCCGCGCTACCTCAACTGCTATTTCGCATAGCGCCATGGTACGAATATGATCGGTCTGCCTGTGACCGGTGGTCGGCGCCGCCATATCGCTGAGGATGACATCAACTTTCCCGCCGATTTGCGCCGAAATGACTTCCATCGATTCAGGGTCCGCCATGTCCAGATTGATCACTGTTGCACCATTGACCGGTTCCATACTCAAGACATCGACGGCAACTATGGTGCTGCTTTTTCCGCAACGCTCAGCGGCGACCTGCGTCCAACCACCAGGGGCCGCACCCAGATCAAGGATTCTCGCTCCCTGTTTCAAAAATTTTCGCTGATCGTCGAGCTGACAGAGTTTCCAGGCAGACCGTGATCGATAGCCGGCCCTCTTCGCGTCAGCGACATAGGGATCATTTAATTGCCGCTGGAGCCAACGGGTGGACGAGGTTTTGCGTCCCCGAGCTGTTTTTACCCTGACGGCCTGGCCTCTTGTTCCGTTTTTTGCTCTGCGACGCGGTTGGCGCATCAACCAGCCAATTCTTTAGTGACCTGAACCTTACTCGTTGGGACCGCCGAGTGACGACCTTCTACGCTCGTCGCAGCTTCCGGTTGACCTAACACCAATTCAGATAGACCAAGTAAAATTCCCTCGCGGACACCGCGGTCCGCGACCCGCAATTTTCCAGCTGGCCAGGTTCTACAAATTGCTTCAAGTACACCGCAACCAGCAACTACCAACTCCGCCCTGTTACGGCCAACGCAGGCATAGGAAGCGCGTTCCTCAAAAGATGCATTTACGAGATTGCTACACACAGAAAAAACAGCATCAAAATCCAGCCAGGAACCGTCGACAACTGATCTGTTATAACGTTTTAGACCCATCTTTACGCCAGCAATTGTCGTTACCGTCCCTGCAGTTCCCAGCATTTGCACTTCTCCACGCTCTATAGCAGCACTAATGCCGTATTGATCATCAAATGGTTGTAGCTGGTTCCTGATATCTTTGACCATTTTTGAATAACTCTCAGGCGAAATATCAGGTTCTCCATATCGTTCAGTCATCGTGACAACCCCGCATGGCAGGGAGATCCATCCAAGTATTTCCGGTTTACTAGAGGTGGTAAGCTTCACCCACAGAATCTCAGCACTTCCGCCGCCAACATCGAAAGTCAAAGCATGAGAAATCTTATGGTCCAGGAGAGGCAAACAACCTGCGAGCGTCAATTCCGCCTCCTCCCTTGAAGGAATTGTTTCTAACCGTATCCCGATTTCACCTTCTATACGTTCCAGAAACTCGTCACCATTGTGGGCCTGACGACATGCCTCAGTGGCAATATACCGACCATGGGTCACCTCTCGTCGAACGATGCGCTCCGCACATAAACGAAGGGCTTCTATCGTGCGGTCCATCGCAGCCTCAGAAAGATTGCCGGAACCTGCAACGCCCTCTCCAAGGCGAACGATGCGCGAGAATCCGTCAATTACTTTAAATCCGTTGGGTTTTGGGTAGGCAATCAACAAACGACAATTATTCGTTCCAAGATCAAGGGCTGCGACAATCTTCTTATTGACGCCCTTGGAACGACGCCGACGGCCCATCGCACCACGTCTACGTCCGGCTTTCTTGCCGGATGTTTGCCTCTTACCGCTCACGTTCTTTCCTTATTTTTGCTGCGACGCTCTAGCGCCTCAGTCCATTTCTTTAGAACTTGATCAGAATGGTACCGCTATCGTGCGTACCGGCAAAGGGAAAACGAGTAATTCCTTGTTTGCTGTGATCGCAGTATGTTATGCGTAATTTAATTGATCAGCCGATATGGTCCCCGCCATTGGGGGATAGTTTAGCGGTAGAACTCGCGGCTCTGACCCGCGCAGCCCTGGTTCGAATCCAGGTCCCCCAGCCATATTTAGAAACGTGGAAGTTTAAATTGCTGGCGAGCTGACCCAAATTGGAATTAAAATTACAGTTGCAGGCCAAAAATTAGGAAATGCTGCAATTTGCAGAAGATTTGATCTCAATAAAATGACGATTTCGCTGTTAAACAGGTCATTAATTTTTGTTGTTGGTTTGGCCGTTGCCATACTATCGGGTCCTGCCAACCCTGGTTTCGCTAAGAGTAGCGGGTCGAAAAGCTTCGAGTATTACGAAGACGCTTTAAGACTATTTAACAACAAGGATTATCGCGGTGCGATCATCCAGCTCAAAAACGCCTTACAACAGGACCATAGAAATCTTTCAGCAAGAGTTTTGCTGGGGGACACCTATTTACGTCTGGGTAATGGCGCAGCTGCCGAACGCCAACTCGTTTTCGCCAAAGCTACCGGCGCGGATGAATCACTGACCCTAATACCTTTCGGTCGCGCCCTGTTATTACAAGGAAAAAACAAACAGCTCCTAGAAGAAATCAGGCTTGGAGATCGAATACCCAAATTAAAAGTCGAAGTATTGTTTTTGCGTGGCCAGGCATTTTTAGCCCTCCGTCTGTACCGAAAGTCTGAGAACAGCTTCAGGCAGGCGTTACGGGTCAGAAAAGATCATCCCCAAACGACGTTAGGATTGGCTCGCCTTTTTCATGAAAAAGGCGACTACAACAAAGCTGAAATTTATATCACTCGCGCGGAACGTCTAGGGCCACAGGACGCTGACGTCTGGTATACGAAAGGTGAAATTCGTCGCGTACAGCGTAATTTTGCAGCTGCAATCCAGAGCTATAATAAGGCGATACAACTGGCTATTCGACATATTCCCGCTCGAAAAAGCCGGGCAGCAACACTCATCGATGTCGGCAGACACAAAGATGCTCTACAGGATGTCCTCTTTATACGGTCAATATCACCCAGTGATGCGCAGAATAGCTATCTTCACGCTGTCATACTGAACAAACAGGGCAAACATCGGGAAGCCAAGGAAGCCCTCCGTGATGCATCGCAGGCAATGGATGATTTAGACCCCGATTTTGTTCTCAATCATCCGCCGAGCCTTCTGCTTAGAGGCGTTATCAATTATACGCTCAGACTATTCGATGACGCGTATGCTTATCTGTCGCGCTACGTCGAAATACGACCCTACCATCCGGCATCAAGAAAAATGCTCGGCGCCATTTTGATAAGGCGGCAGGATTTCGAACAGGCCATCAAGATTCTGGAACCTGCAACGCGTATGGCAAATCGACGTCGACCGTTCGCAAGCAGCGAAATTTGGTGCAGATGTTGCCGGTATAGGTAGCGCCGTCCAACTCGTCACAAAAGGACTGAAATTCAGCGATTACCGACCGAATGATTCCGATGAAGAAATCGACATTGTTGCCCGGTACCCTGTCCAATGGCGAACCATTGATCAACTGGATCAGATACGCGTCCAAACTGAATTGGGCCTAATGCCCATCGGAAATTTCGTAGAAAGAACGGCTCGACCAAAAACGGGCGAACTTCAACGCGTCGACGGCAAAAGATCAATGACAGTAAAAGCTGATCTCCTGCCAGGTATTCTAGCTGACAATAAAGTGAAAGAAATTCAGGCATGGTTAGAGAGTACGAGATTTGACCCAAGGATATCGTTCAAGTTTAAAGGTGAAGACGAAGAACAAAGAAAAGCGGAGACATTCTTAACGACAGCATTTGCCATCGCGTTGTTCATGATGGCCATCATTCTGGTCACACAGTTCAACAGTTTTTACTCGACCGGCTTGATCCTTTCCGCCGTGATCATGTCCACAATAGGTGTCATGCTCGGCCTCCTTGCAATTGGACAACCTTTTGGGATTGTCATGAGTGGTATTGGAGTCATTGCCCTGGCCGGGATTGTCGTCAACAACAATATTGTCCTCATCGATACGTTCGACCGGTTTCGCGAAGCTGTATCGGACACCAGAAAAGCCATTCTCCTGACTGGGGTTCAGCGTATGCGACCTGTTCTTCTGACAGCGACGACGACAATTCTCGGCGTGCTCCCTATGGTAATGCAAACTAATATTGATTTCGCGACGAGAGAGGTCACCTTCGGCGCGCCGTCAACGTAATGGTGGGTTCAAATTTCAACGGCCATTGCGTTCGGACTAGGATTCGCGACGGTGCTTACATTGATCGTTACACCTTGTGCACTAATGCTTCGTTCGAACGTCGCAAACTGGCGTAAGAAGAGGGTTCCGGGCTGACTTATTCCTAACCGCGTTAAACCGAGTTCCGCCCTTGACGGACACCCACTTGCCGAAAACAATGCGCCGTCAAATTTCAACCTTCGAGGCAACTGTGGCGCATCAATTTACCCAGCCGGAACTGGCTATTCCGTTTCAATCTATCCGTGGCGTACTGGATAAATACCGAAACGAACAACCCGAAAAAATCGCGCTATACGACCTGGAACAGGATCGCTCCATTAGTTGGGGTAAGCTCGCAGATACGTCTGAACAGATCGCGAGATATCTAATTTCCCGCGGTATAAAAAAGGGGGACCGGATCGGTCTGCTTTCAGATGAAAGCCTGGACAAGATGATTATCTGGATGGGCATTTGGCGGCTTGGGGCAGTAGTTTGCCCGCTAAATGTCGAGATCAATGCCTCTCATATAAAAGAACTTTTGCAATCAATCGGACCGAAGCTAACTCTGTGGCATTCCGATCTGGATGGTTCAGCACTAACGGATGGTGTGGCTGGCGATGTTATGCGGTTCGATAACTGGCAAGCGGATTCGCCGTCTACCACGGATATCACTGAGTTCTTTAATGCGGTCGCACAAGCCGACAAGAATATCAAAATTGAAAGCGAAAATGGACCCGATGATCTTTCCTGCATATTTTGTACATCCGGAACAACTTCGCGGCCAAAATGCGTTGTCTATGACCACATGGCTTATTGGCTCAACGGACTGAATACGATTGATTTTTTGGGCCTTACTGCCGATGATCGAACGCTCGAATATCGCTCCTTTGGCTGGAATTCAGCTCAAGTCCTCAGCTTGATGCCCTGGATCGAAACAGGGCTATCCATGTACATGGCACCACGTTTTTCGCGTAGCAGATTCTTCGAATGGATAAAACAGCATGAGCTGACATTTGCGGCCGGAGTGCCGACCGTCGTCAATATGCTTCTGAACGAACCCACCGGTGTCACAGCAGACGATATTCCGTCTCTTCGGTTGATGACTTGCTCAACGGCTCCCTTGTCGCCAGAGCAATGGAAGCAGTTTGAAGAAATGTACGGTGTAACACTTCTGCAACTGTACGGGATGTCGGAAGCTGGATGGATTTGCGGAAACCGTCATTACAAACGGCAAATGGGAACTGTTGGACCGCCTGCCAAACATCAGGAATTTCTTATTGTCGATTCCGAAGAGCAAGGTTGCCCAACAGGAACAGAAGGCGAGGTTACGATCGGTGGCCCGCAAACCTGCGTTGCCACAATCTCCCCCGAAGGCGAATGGGAGGATCAAAGGGACGTTCGCATGCGGACGGGTGATTTGGCGATTATAGATGAGGAAGGCTTTGTTCGCGTAACAGGGAGAACAAAAGATCTTATCATCCGCGGCGGCGTAAACATCGCGCCTCTGGAAATCGACAATGTTCTTATGAGCCATCCCCAAATTCGCGAAGCCGCAGCGATTGGAATACCAGATAAAATTTATGGCGAAGAAGTGGCCTGTTATGTTGTCGCCAAACCTGGCGAACAGGTTTCCACTGACGGGATACTGGCTCACTGCGGCGAAGCATTACCAGAATTCAAGACACCCAAAAAAGTCTATCTTGTCGATACCTTACCAAAATCGGATCGGGGCAAAGTTCTACGGGATGACCTCAAAAAACTTTGGGCCGAAACGAATTAAGAAAGTCAAACCGCAAGCCCTCCTCCCTTAACGCAATCTTAAGGCCGGTTAATTAGGAAAGTTGAAACTTCCTGAGGTTACAAAATGACGTCAGTAACATGACTGAACCCGTACAAAACCTGGAAAGCGATATGCCGGAAAACGAACTTCCGATGTTGCTGTCATCCCATTGCATGCCGATACCGGCGACATTTCGATTCAATTGCTTCGAAACAATTTTCGATGCCGCTATTAGGCGATCTCCAGAGGGCGGCTCACAGATGGTTGTTCGCGGCCAGCTCGGTGACCTTCCTTTTACTGTTGAATCTAAAGAAGTCAGGCGCCAACTAACTCAAATTGTCGATGCCAGTGCACAAATACCATACGCGGAAATATCTTTGGACCGGACACAATCGATAATTGTTCGCGGCCAGGTGGCATTCAATGGGATTCCCACTCCCGCGGAAGTCGCCGCTGGTGCAACAGTTATAACGGTCGCGATCAAACCAATATGCGACCTCATCAACGGCTGCAGAACTTCTGCCGCCGAAGCTGACGCCTAATTTACTTTCGGAACGAAAAATACCTGGCCAGGAAATATCAGATCTGGATCACGAATTTGCTCGCGGTTGGCCTCATAGATCACCGTGTATTGCGTGCCTGAACCGTATGCTTGGCGAGCAATTCGCCACAAACTATTTCCCGATTTCACCAAAACAACACCTTTCGCAGGCTTTTCTTTAACCGGCGCAGTACGGGCAAACCTTGTTTCCACGCGAGATATTACCTTGCCTGCCTTGTTTACGCTGTCGGCACGTAAGGTGTAGAGACCGGGCGCGAGCCTTTCTTTCGGAGAAACATGCCAAAGACCCTTTGCGTCCGCTACTGTAGAACCCACCAGCTCATTTTCGATATAGATGTGCAAACGGCCATTGGGTGCTGATTTTCCGTTAACCGTCACTTTGCCGAGGTCATCGTAGTCAATCGCTTCTATAGATAATGACCGGTCTACCGAAGCACCATTTTGCGACCTGTTAATAGCTTTACGACCACCAGGTTTTTGAATAACGACACTGGGACCCTGACCCTTTTTAGGAACTAGTACTGCGAGAGCTCCAACTTTCTTCGGATTGTCCTGACCACTAATATCTTTGCCCTTTTCCGGGACTACCAGAACCACTTTTTTATCTGACGTCGTTTCAGTGCCTGAAGGCGACTGAGACTGCAACGAAAGCTCCCGGCTACCGGAAGGCAATGGTTTCTTTGGGACGAGCACCCACTCGCCGCGACTATCGGACTTAACTGATCCAATTTCTTTTTCGCCGCTTTTCACCGTAACGCGTGAGTTGGGCGCCGCGCGGCCAGCAATCACCGCATCGCCTTGCGGGTTTACGCGAACGACATCAAAACTTGGTTTTTTATCTGGTTTGGATTTTTTGTTTTCCGGTACCTGTACTGCATTATTCTGAACGCTTTTTTTTGTACGATCTTTATTAACAGCAGACTTTTTTTGCTGCTTGGTAACAGGCGTACCTGACGATTTATCCGAAACTTTTGATTTGGATGCCGGTTCCGGCTCCAGAAAATAGGTAAGCGCCAGTGCGACCATTATGATCGCTGCACCAAGACCGCCAAATAAATAAGCGCGGTTCACGGGCACATCTCCTGACTCTTTACCCAAAGACGCTTGCAGGTTAACGCTCAAACCGCGTCGGTACAACGAAGTTGATTATGGCACCGGTTTTAACGACTTCGGCAATTCGGATTTGCCCTCCCAGTAATTGCATCTCTTACTAGACAATAGCCGACAGACCAGAATTGATCGAAGTTCACCATTCCATAAAAAAGGACGCTGCAAAAAAGGCAGCGCCCCTTTTACTAAATTAGGCTAAATTTAGCCAAATATGAATGCTTCCTACTTTTTCTTTTTCTTGGGAGGTTTGCATTTGAATTTGTATTTTTTGCAAGAGCATTTGCCATAGGTTTTACGGCCACGATCAAGTCCGATTGCACTGCCGACACCACCGGCGACTGGAGAGAATGCCTCCTTGATCGCGCTTTTGCTTCCGGTTGCCGCTGCTTCTTCAAGCTGTGCCGCGAAAAATGAAACTGAACCGTACTTGAGACGCTTCGCGAGACCTTGCATGGCAAGGGCACGAAACTCGATATCGCCAGGCTTACCCAGTCTAGCCGCACGTTTAGGATTCTTATGACCCTTGAGATAACGTGCGATAGCGCCTGAATGCCCGCATAGCTCTTTCATCATCGCCACTTTAACTTTGACCTTCTGCGACAAAGCAGGTTTCGATGATTTAATCGGCTCATGGACACATGCGCTAAGTCCCCCGAGCAAACCCAAGCTCACTGCCGCTACAAAAAATGGCTTGATTAAAGATCTCATGACCCTCTCCCCAAAAAACTGCGTTTATTAAATTTTGCGCTCTGAAGCGCTACCAATTCCCTATCCCACCATTAGAATACATTTCTTGCAACCCTTGCGAAGCGATTTATCGCCCGACCAATTTAAGATTTAAGGTAATTAAATTCATGGCTATCAAATCTGTTTGTGTGTTCTGCGGCGCTTCATCTGGCGATAATTCCGCCTATCTTGAAGATGCGACAAGATTAGGTATCGAATTTGCCAAGAATGGCATCAACCTTGTCTATGGCGGCGGTGGTGCGGGGATAATGGGTCAAATTGCTGACACCGTCTTCGAAAACGGAGGTGAAGTTATCGGCATCATCCCCGATTACTTGCGCAGTCGCGAACTCGGCCATGAAAAAATTTCGCGGCTTGAGGTCGTTAAAAATATGCACGAACGTAAAAAACGGATGTTCGATTTAGCCGACGGCATCGTGGTGCTGCCAGGTGGTGTTGGAACGCTCGAAGAAGCACTGGAAGTAATCACATGGAAACAGCTCGGAATGCACAACAAGCCAGTCGCAATCCTCAATACATTGGGCTATTGGACGAAGCTTGACGAATTGATCGTCAGCACCATCAAACACAAGTTTGCAGCTCCTCCGACGGGAGACCTTTATGAAATGGTCGACCGCCCCAATGAAATAATTGAGACTTTGGAATTGAGTCAGCAGAACCCGGTAGATACTGATTTGGCGCGTTTATGATTCCTATTCGCTGAGAGTATCTTCAATAGCGGCTATTGCCTGACCGGCTTGTGCAGCATCGGGGCCACCGGCCTGCGCCATATCAGGACGGCCACCCCCACCTTTACCACCTAATGCAGAGGAGCCCACGCGGACGAGAGCGACGGCATCGAACCGGTCGGTAATATCCTCCGTTACACCCACAACCAACGATGCTTTTCCATCATCCGTACCACATATTGCTACCACGCCCGTTCCAATCTGCTTCTTAAGATCGTCGGCAAAAGACTTAAGCTCCTTCGCAGGAACGCGTTCGAGCACCCGGCCCGCGAACTTGATACCGGCTATTTCCTTCACACCGTCATCGCTATCGTTTGTTCCGCCACCCGTCGCGAGCTTTCTCCGGGCTTCTGAAAGGTCAGTTTCAAGTTTTTTTCGTTCATCGAGGATGGATTTGATACGATCAGAAACCTGGCCCGGCGATACATTGAGCAATGCTGCTACTTCCTGCAATTGCGCTTCGGTCTCCGCCATCTGGGCCAACGCCGCCGGACCCGTTACTGCTTCTATACGTCGAACACCTGCACCAACTGCGCTTTCCGACACAATATGGAACGGCCCGATTTCTCCCGTTTGATTTACATGCGTGCCGCCGCAAAGCTCCACCGAATAGGGTATATTTTCACCCTCTCCCATCGAAACGACCCGGACCTCTTCGCCATATTTTTCGCCAAAGAGCGCCATTGCACCTGTTTCAATGGCTTCGTCTGGTGTCATCAAACGCGTAACAACTTCGCCATTTCCCATAATTTGCTGATTTACGTCGTCAGCTACGGTCACGAGCTCCGCGGTGTCAATTGCCTTGGGATGGCTAATATCGAAACGCAGCCGATCCGGTGCGACTAACGAACCTTTCTGCGTAACGTGATCTCCTAATCGTTCCCGCAATGCCGCGTGGAGCAAATGCGTCGCCGAATGATTCCCTCGAAGTCCTGCGCGCCTTGCGCCATCTACGCTCATTTCTACGACATCATTGACCAAAAGAGGTCCTCCCGACACAGCCCCAAAATGAACATGCAGATCGCCAACCTTCTTTTGCGTATCCGTCACCGTTAGAAGAACACTACCGTCGACTGAAAATGTTCCCGTATCGCCCATCTGCCCACCGGATTCAGCGTAAAACGGTGTCTGGTTAACGATTAATGCAACATCTGACCCGGCCTGCGCCTGCTCAACGCGTGTTCCATCCTCTACGATCGCCAAGACCTGACCCTCGGCGAATTCACTCGTATAGCCGAGAAATTCGGTAGCGCCTAATTCCTCACGGATATCAAACCAGATCGATTCATCTGCCGCTTCACCGGAACCCGCCCATGCTTTACGGGCATCTTCTCGCTGCTTCTGCATGGCAGCGTCAAACCCTTTGGTATCGACGGTGCGACCCTGTCCACGCAAGACATCCTGAGTCAGGTCTAACGGAAAGCCAAATGTATCATAGAGACGAAATGCTACTTCACCCGGAAGAGCCTCTTTTTCTCCCAATCCCGTCGTTTCGTCAGTCAACAGTTTGAGGCCGCGATCAAGCGTCTCCTTAAACCGCGTTTCCTCGAGTTCAAGTGTTTCAGTTATAAGAGATTCTGCGCGTGTCAATTCAGGATACGCTAGCGCCATCTGTCCTAGTAGTGCCGGTACCAGCTTATGCATAAGCGGCTCCTGACATCCCATCATATGAGCATGCCGCATGCCGCGCCGCATGATCCTCCGCAAGACGTATCCTCTACCCTCATTGGATGGCAGAACCCCGTCGGCGATTAAAAAAGAGCTGGCTCTCAAATGATCTGCAATAACGCGGTTTGAAACATTGTGTGGACCGTAGGGATCGACGGACGCGGCCTCAGCGGATGCTTCGATTAGGGCTCGGAATGTGTCGGTGTCGTAGTTGTCATGTGAGCCCTGTAATAAAGCGGAAATCCGCTCCAACCCCATGCCCGTATCGATACTAGGTTTTGGCAAATCTTGACGGTTATAGACGGTAACCTGCTCATATTGCATAAAGACCAGATTCCAGATCTCTATAAATCTATCGCCATCTTCATCCGGACTGCCTGGCGGACCACCGGGAATATGATCACCGTGGTCATAGAAAATCTCAGAACAGGGGCCGCAAGGTCCGGTGTCCCCCATTGCCCAGAAATTATCGCTGGTCGCAATGCGAATGATGCGATCATCGGAAAGGCCGGCTATCTTTTTCCAAAGTTCGAACGCCTCATCATCCTCATGAAAAACGGTCACAAGCAATCGGTTCTTATCAATACCGAATTCACCGGTAATGAGATTCCAAGCCAGGTCGATTGCACGTTCCTTGAAATAATCACCAAACGAAAAATTACCGAGCATTTCAAAGAACGTATGGTGACGGGCGGTATAACCAACGTTTTCGAGATCATTGTGTTTTCCGCCGGCGCGGACACATTTTTGTGACGTCGTCGCCGTCGAATAATCGCGCTTTTCAAGTCCTGTAAAAACGTTCTTGAATTGCACCATACCCGCATTGGTGAAAAGAAGCGTCGGATCATTCTGCGGCACGAGTGGAGACGACTGGACAATCTCGTGACCGTTTTTCCCGAAATATTCGAGAAAACCTGTTCTGACTTCGTTGGTCGTCGTCATCGATTCGATACCCCTAATAACGCCACGTTGCGTTGGACCGCGAGAGTATTAACGAGGCGATCCCACCCTGTCCAGATTAAGGCACAATCTCGTCAATCATCTAGGTTTCCCCTATTTCGTCGGGAAAGAAAAGGGGCGCGGAAGGTTGCAAAGATACCTTACCACGCCCCTGGGTTTTGATCCGGGGGAGGATCAGGGGGTCTCTGTGATTTCTAGACTTCTTCTTCGACGTCTTCGTCTTTTTCGGATTCGGAAGTCGGCGCTTCCTTTAAAGCCGCTTCGGCAATCAAACCAGCGCTTTCACGGATGCTATGTTCAATGGCCTCAGCCATCTCGGGATTGTCACGCAAGAACTGTTTGGAGTTCTCTCTGCCCTGGCCAATGCGTTGACTGTCATAAGAGAACCAGGCACCGGATTTTTCAACAATACCCGCCTTGACTCCGAGATCGATCAACTCGCCCATCTTCGAAATCCCTTCGCCATACATGATATCGAATTCGATGATTTTAAATGGAGGAGCGACCTTATTCTTGACGACCTTAACCCGGGTCTGGTTACCGACAATTTCTTCGCGATCCTTGATAGCGCCAATTCGGCGAATATCAAGGCGAACAGACGAATAAAACTTAAGAGCATTTCCACCGGTGGTGGTTTCGGGATTGCCGAACATCACGCCAATTTTCATACGAATTTGGTTGATGAAGATGATCATGCACTGAGATCGCGAGATCGATCCGGTGAGTTTGCGGAGGGCCTGACTCATCAACCTGGCCTGCAGACCGACATGTGCGTCGCCCATTTCACCTTCGAGTTCTGCCTTCGGTACCAAAGCCGCAACAGAGTCGATGACAATCACATCGATCGCGCCTGAGCGAACGAGCGTATCTGCGATTTCCAGCGCCTGTTCTCCAGCATCAGGCTGTGAAATCAGTAAATCATCGATATCAACGCCTAGCTTCTGGGCATAAACAGGATCAAGCGCGTGCTCAGCATCGATGAACGCACACTGTCCTCCGGTTTTCTGTGCCTCAGCAACACAATGAAGAGCAAGAGTGGTCTTTCCGGAAGATTCGGGTCCGTAAATTTCGATCACCCGACCCTTTGGCAAACCTCCAATTCCCAGCGCAATATCCAGCCCAAGAGAACCCGTCGATACGGCTTCGGTTTCCACAACCTGGCCTTCGCCGAGCTTCATAATGGAACCCTTGCCATAAGACCTTTCGATCTGTTGGAGCGCCGCATCAAGCGCTTTTGATTTGTCCATACCGCCCTTTTCTACAAGTCTTAAAGCCGGATCCGCCATTTCCCTCTCCTTATTTCACAGCCATCAGATTCGTTCAACGAAACGTCGTTGAAGAGGTACTATGTACATGCTTTGTTCTCATTGCAAAGAAAATTTTTTTATATAATTAATTCAGATATTTAATGTGTTTTGTTCTAAATATGTTCGCATCCTTTTTGAAAAATTTACCATAACGAGTAACCCGAAAGAACATAGGTATTAATTTTCAGTTCTGGGTGACATCCACAAGGCCCAAGCCGGGGCTGTAGGTATAAATATTGTTGCCACCCCGTTTTGATCCATCGCCCAACTTCCAATGAAACTCAAGCGAATGCGGTACGCCATCGTAGGTAAAGTTAAGTTTCGTGATGGTCACCTCGATGTGGCGCTGGCGGCCTTCACAATCGATGTCATAAATTCGTTTTTCGCCCTGTTTCCACCATCCAATTGGAAACTTAACTTCGTCGGGACAGTATCGTGAATAGCGGTTGTCATAGACACGCCCAAGACCGTCTTTTTTGCGATTCACTGTAAAATACTGGACCTTGCTTCGATTGTGGCGTTCGTAAATTCTGTACTTGGTTCCGCTGGCCTCATGCGTCCATGCCCGCGGACCAAAAATCCTTTTATTGTCACGTCGACCGAAAGTCAGATCCACCTTGGGTAGCGTAATTATGCGGCTGCCATCCCAGGCGCCACCATTCCAAAGCGCAACCGGGATATAGCGACGACCATCTTTGTCATAGGCGGTTTCCCAGGCAGCGTAATCATCGGCTACGGATGTTACCGAAATTGTGGTCAGCAACGCTGCTACTAATAATGATACACGCATCGTCCTATGCCTCTTCCGCCATGATCTCCTTTACCTTACTAGCAAGCTGTTGCAACGTGAATGGTTTTGGCAGGAAATGGATATCTTCCGCGACATCAAGGCGTTTTCGGAATGAGTCTTCTGTATATCCGGAAATAAACACCACTTTCATATCGGCGTGCGTCTCCCGTACCTTGCGGATCATTGCTGGTCCGTCCAGTCCGGGCATAACAACATCGGTCACAAGCACGTCAATATTGTTGCCTTCTTGAGCCAGCAGTTCGAGCGCTTCATCACCGCTTCCTGCTTCAACCACAGTGTAACCTTTGTTACGAAGTGCCCGAGCACCAAACATGCGAACCGCATCTTCGTCCTCTACCAGCATCACTGTTCCTGCCCCCGTGAGATCAGGTTGCGGAGATAACGACACCTCCTCCGCAACTTCCTCAACGGCAACATCGTCTGCGTTGGCAATATGCTGGGGCAAATAAATGGTAAAGCAAGTTCCCTCTCCGACCTCGGAATCGACAAAGATATGCCCGCCGGTTTGACGAATAATGCCATAGACTGTTGAGAGTCCGAGGCCGGTACCAGAACCAACCTCTTTGGTTGTAAAAAACGGCTCAAAAATCTTATCGACGATATCTTTCGGTATTCCAGTCCCGGTGTCAGCCACTTCGAGAACGACATAATCGCCTTTTGGCAATGATTGATGCCGCACGTCTTCATTTTCCGCCCGCGACAAATTTCGGGTTTTGATCGAAACCTTACCCCCCGCCTCTACAACGTCTCTGGCATTGACGACGAGATTAATGATCACCTGTTCCATCTGGCTTTCATCGACCTTTACCTGCCAAAGGTCACGACCATGGACGATGTCGAGTTCAATATCGGCACCGATCAAACGGCGGAGCAGGTGCGACAGCTCTGCCAAAACGTCGGTAATTTTCAGGATTCGCGGCTGAAGCGTCTGTTGCCGCGAGAATGCCAGGAGCTGCCGCACAAGATTGGCCGCCCTGTTTGCGTTTTGCTTGATCTGCATGATGTCAGCAAATGACTGGTCTTTCGGTGAATGACGTTGCAACAACAGATCGCAGAAACCGATCATCGCCGTGAGAAGATTATTGAAATCGTGCGCCACACCGCCAGCAAGTTGGCCAACCAGATCCATCTTCTGCGACTGAATAAACTGTTCTTCCAGGCTCCGCTGTTCGGTTTGGTCAAACGCGTGAACAACCAGACCGCCGGGTCCACCATCATCGGCTTGATAGCGGCGACCAAATATTGCCGCGACCATTGCGTCCGGCCCATCGAGGGTAATTTGCAGGGGCTTAATCTCGTCGGTTTCCAGAGCGTTTGTTACCCAGCGTCGCAGTCGGTCCCGGTCATCAATCGACGCGCACTGCCAAAGATCGTTATGTTCGACCTCTGTTTCGGTTTTACCGACCATCTCTGCAAAGACGGCCGAACAGTCAGTAACCACCCCTTTTGTGTCCAGCAGCGCAATACCCACCGGTGCGGCATCAAAGAGCCGCTGAAACCGGTCTTCCGCTGAGCGAAGAGCTGATACGAGGTCACGTTCGCCGGACAGATCCCGAACCAGTGCTCGTGTCCGAAGACTTGCGCCATCCGTCACAATTGTTTGTGAGACCAAAGCGTCAAATTGCCGGCCGTCTTCCGCTACCAATCTAACCTCGGCACATCCCGTGGCTTCCCCAGACGGAAGTATACTCCAGACAACATTTGACCTCGCGTCTGATACCGTGAAGTCCTGAATTTGTTTGCCCTTGCCAATGAGGTTTTCAGATGTCGTTCCAAGCCAACCCGCCAGGCTTTCGTTAGCCTGGACAAATTTGCCGTCTTCGTCAGCAGAGAAGAAACCAATAGGAAATTTGTCGAGGAATTCCGTAAGCAAATTCTGTTCGGTGCCAATCGCTTTATCTACCGCATCGTAGACATCAGCATCGCGCAGCGACCAAAGGCACAGCGGCGGATCACCGCCAACTGGTTTCACCGAAATGTTGCACCAGGCTTTATGTCCGTTTTCGTCAATTACTGCGATTTCGCGCTCGGCCTCTTCCTGCGCCGCAGCCGCAACCTCGAGTTCCTGAAGCGCCTGCCTGTTTGATTCTTCCTCAAATACGATGTCTTTGAGGCCTGCCAGCCCGGCATTGGCACCGGCAACCGTAACAACGCTGGTTCCTGCGATGCGCAAGTCCCACTTCTGATTAGACAGAACGTTGTGTCCCTGCCGGTCCGCCAGTAATACCGCGCTATCTAGACTGTTGAGAGCACGTCTTTGCAGAATATTTTGTCGCTGCATTTTCTTAAAACGTTGCCGGTACCAAGCGAGCGAAACGATCACCAACGCAACAACGGATAAAGCAGCCCATCCCGATCCTGGGGGAAGGGTGCCCGAGAATTCAGCCGCGACGACAGGCAGCGGCGCAAGCGTCACCCCCGTAGTCAGAATTGTAACGAATAGATAGCCGAGATTTATGCCGATCCTGTAGCGGCAATAGGCCCTCCCCCTTTACGCCAACGGATGATTTCGAAAATGCTATTCGTCCGCATGGTCCCAGTCTTTATGAAAACTTCATAATCGTAAAGAACTCGTTAATCTCCCTGTTGGAGGGTGCTCGTATCGCTGCCACAATGCCTGAAATCAGATTCCGACGGCCAACCGGAGAAAATCGTCATGCATCTTGAAGGCTCATGCCATTGCGGCAAGGTAAAGTTTAGCTGCGAGTCACGTACGCCCTACCCGTTCAACAAATGCTACTGCTCCGTATGCAGGAAGCTCGATGGCGGTGGCGGATACTCAATCAACATCATGGCTGAAACCGACACGCGCGCAATCGAAGGCGAAGAACATATTAAGGTCTACCGTTCGGCCAAAAATGATCGCGAAGTATACGACGAAGACGGACTCGGCTTTTCACGCCGCAGCTTTTGCAGCCACTGCGGCACAATGCTGTGGAATTACAACGAACAGCACGGGCAGTGGTTTTATCCCTTCGCCTCGGCCATCGACACCCCGCTGCCTAAGCCATCTGAATTGCGTCACATGATGGTCTCGCACAAGGTCGACTGGGTGGAAATAACCGACGACGGAAAGCAGTTCGATCAATATCCCGATGAAGGTATCGAAGACTGGCACAATCGGCGGGATTTGTTGGACGAGAATTAGGAAGCTGACATGCCATTGGAATGGAAATTTAATAGATACATTTTTGTTACTATATTTTTATGCTCATTTGTATTTACGGCCACCACCGCAACTGAAGTAAATCAAAGCTCTGAAGCAAATCGAGTTCAAAAAAACATCAATGCCGCCGTAAAAATATTTTTGAATGGCAAAATAAGGCAAGGATTTGAACGACTTTTACCATTCGCAGACACCAGAAATCCGAAGGCTATGTTTTACGTTGGACTAGTTTATTCCCGTAATTTATTTCGTCCGGTAATTTTTGGGGATACTTCAGAAAGAAAACAGACGGAGTACGCGAAAGAGAAAAACTGGATTGGTTTACCTATCAACAATGAGCGTGGATTTCAGCTGATTAAACAAGCCGCAGATGCTGGTTCAGCGGATGCTTTAGTTTGGATCGGTGGAATGTATTTGGGGGGTATTGTTTTTCCCAAAGATTTAAACGCAGCTACAAAGTATTTGAAAAGCGCTGCAAAATTGGGAAAAATGGTTTCATATCGATGGCTCTCTGCGATTTACGCGTCCAACGAGTATTCGAAGCAAAATTTGTCGGAATCCTACAAAAATTTGTACATTTTTCACAATTGTGTGCCCGGAAACAAAAAGGCGATCTCGGAGAAGTGGAAGATTATCGAAATAACTAGCTTTGGCTCTCACTCAGGTTTTGATTCAATAAAACTAGATTCAGCAAAAATATTAACCCAGGATTGGATGAAGAAAAATCAAGTACTCTGTGAAAATTTGAAACAAGATTTTTATGTAAAATAAATTCAACCGTCGTAGCCATCAAATTTTAAATCTCAAAGATTTTGTTTTCGTCTCAATGACCACCTTCTCAACTCCCCTCACCGACCAACTCGAAATCGATATACCAATCCTGCTTGCCCCGATGGCCGGCGGACCGACGACACCCGAACTCGTCGGTGCTGTTTCCAACGCCGGTGCCTTTGGCCAGTTTGGCGCGGCGTATCTCGATGGTGCCGCCATCCACACTGCTGCGGGTAACATTCAGGGAAAAACCAATAAAGGTTTCGGGATTAATTTATTTGTGCCTGAAGATCCGCCGATCACGGCAGAAGAAACTGCTGCTGCAACAGCTGCGATTGCTGAATACTTCGCGCAGTTCGGCGTTGAGCCACCCGAGAGCGTGACCAACGCCATGCCTGATTTTGACGAGCAGGTTGCATCTGTCATTGAGAGTGGCGTCAAGCTGTGCTCGTTTCATCTCGGTCACGGCTCTGAGCGCGCCATTACAGGTTTAAAAGATGCAGGCATCGTTACCGCGGCGTCTGCGACATCGGTGGCCGAAGCACAGGAAGCCGAAGCCGCCGGAATCGATTTCATCATTGCACAGGGTTCAGAGGCCGGTGGTCATCGCACGACCTGGGTTGGCGATTGGCAGGATTCGATGACCGGCACCATGGGCCTGATTTCACAACTCACTGGTGCTGTCTCGATCCCAATCATCGCGGCAGGCGGCATTATGGACGGGCGCGGGCTGGCCGCTGCATTAGCGCTTGGTGCGTGTGGCGTCCAGATGGGAACCGCCTTTCTCACCTGCCCCGAGGCAGGCGTGCATCCGGCCTTTAGGCAAGCGCTACTTGATGTTACGGACGACGCCACTGTCGTAACAAAAACATTCTCGGGCCGCCCGGCGCGCGGTCTGCGTAATCGTTATATTTCAGAAATGGAGAAGTCCGACGCGCCGATCCTGCCATTCCCCTATCAGAATACCCTCACCGGCGGCATGCGAGCCGCCGCAACCAAAGCTGCCGATACGGATTTCATGTCGATGTGGTGTGGACAGGCGGCATCGCTCAGCCGGGGCCTGCCAGCCGCCGAACTTATTGAACAGATTGTTGAGGAGTATCAAGAAGCGGCGAACGCAGCCTTCCATTCATCCATCGGCTGATAGGTCGGATCGGCGAGACATTTTTCCTCGCAGGCTTTCCAGACTTCCTCGTCCGACTTGTCGAAATCGATCAGTTGACGGTGTGGCTGCGCGATATACCAGGGGGTTGCCATATAGACCTCAAGCCTGTTGCCTTCTGGGTCGCGGAAATAAACCGATAAAGCCGAACCGTGATCGACAGGTTCTATCCCTTCAACACCTGCCGCAACGGCGTGATCATAGGCTTGGCGCACCTGCGCAAAATCATTCACCCGAAAGGAGATTTGATTGATTGTAGAAGGTTCGCCTTCGTTGCGTGTATCTGCCATGACGATTTGGTGATGCTCTTCAGGGTTGCGGCTGAGAAACACCAGTGTGTTGCCATCCCTGACCGAGCCACGGTCTGTGACCTTGAAGCCCAGCACGCTGGTATAGAAATCAACCATTCTATCGATATTGATGACGTTGATCCCGAGATGGCCAAAACTCATTTCCGGTAAAGAAGCCATTGTCCCCTCCTCCCCATCATTTTTGGATGGAAAACCAATCTTTGTGTTTATTCTGACACAATATGGGCCGCGGTAAATGCCCAGATCCCATTGCCTATCGGGAACTGAATAAGTGCTGAGCCCATGTTTACCCAAAGTTAGGCAAATTCTGGCAAGGTCATAACAACATTTAATGACATTTGGACGATGCTATGACTGATGACCAATCACCGCCTGTCCGGCGCCGTTTAAGCGATCGAATTGTCGATGCCTTCGATATGGCTTGCAATCAGGGTAATGTCGAAGCGGCCAGTGGCCTCTACCAGACATTGGAGATTGTCCTGACCAATCAGGGTGGTGCCGACAGCACGGATAAAAGACGCAATATTGACTTTGTTCACGCTGCAGCCGCCAAACTGTTGGCGCTCAAAAGCCAGCAACGCGCAGCCTAATTTTTTTAACTAATTCACGCAGCGCTTTGCCATGCGCTGCGGGCGACAAGTACGAAAGAAATTGATTAGTTTTTAGTACCGAAGGCGTTTTCGTATTCGCTAACCAAACGATGTTCCTGGCCGGGTTTGGGTTTCTTGAAACAATTCGGCTCGGCTAATGTCTTGTAACAATATATGGCATCCGGCGGAATTTCCCGACTTTTTAGCCAACCATCTTCGGTCATACGGCCTTCGGTCCAACCGAATTCTTTCCGAAATCTCTCCACATACGGATTGGAACAACCAATCAGAAAAGTTGTCAGGACAATCGTGACTGCGATGATTGATGATGATTTCTTAACATCGGGCATTTCGGGCCCACCACTAACTCAATGAACTAATGGTTCATCCTAACAGTTCAGCGTAAAGGCTCTGTTAACGTTTGGACGATTTATCCGTTTCCCAGGACGGCAAAAACATCGCCGTCAGTTGTTACGCCTTCCACATGCTGACGATGCCAAAGCGCATAAAATAACAACACCCAGGCAGCAAATCCGGCGCGGCGGCGCGTGCTTTTAAAAATCGCTTCAACGCGATCAGGGCGACAAAGATCAACAATCCCCGCCTGACCCGCAACCATCGGGCCCAATTTTTCGCCTTCGCGGATGATCCACTCGCCTACGGGTACAGTGAAGCCGCGTTTCTTGGCGAATGGTTTGGCTGCCGGTACGACGTCGGAAAGCCATTTTCGCAAAATCCACTTCCCGATGCGGCCTTTGATTTTCAACGAGTCGGGAAATCGAAAAACAGCGTCCGCAATAGCCGGATCAAGCATTGGGGTGCGTCCCTCAACACCATGAGACATCAGGCACCTATCAAGTTTAATCAGCAAGTCGTGTGGCAACCAGTCGGCACAATCTGTCGCTTGCGCAGACTGAAGTGGTGTACGGCCATCGCTGGATGCCACCGTTTCACTCGCGGCGACGCCGCCACGCCAGTCACGTGACTCATCGCGCAAAATTTGCATGCCTTCCAGCGCTCCTCGCGATCGCATCGCACGGCGATGGCTCCACCAGGGACGGATGGCAGAGCGGTACCGGCCATATCCACCAAAAAGCTCATCGCCGCCTTCGCCGCACAAAATGACTTTTAGGTCTTCGCCAGCTGTTTTTGCCAGCTTGTAGGTCGGCAGTTCTGCGTAGTCCGCAACGGGGTCATCCATTGCCCGTGTAACCAGAGGAACCGTCGACCAAAAATCCTGTTCGGTGAAATCTACCTCGATATGTTCTGCGCCAAGAGACTCTGCTATTGCCGCCGCATCGCCGCGTTCATCTACGGCCCCGGTGTCTGAAAATCCGACCGTAAATGCCCGAACAGGGTGATCGTTTAACCGCGCCATCATCGCAAGTACTGCTGAAGAGTCGATCCCTCCCGACAGGAACATTCCAAATGGCACATCGCTTCTTTGATGAACATTGACACTATCCGTCAAGGCAGCTTCTACCCTTTCCAATGCCGTTGCTTCATCCAACTCCTCTGGGGCACCCAAAGGCAAAGCGGGGCGCTGAAACCGTTTCGCAATTCGGCCAGCCTCAATAATCAATGTTTCCCCCGGTAGAACCCGGAAAATTTTTGACAGAACGGTTTCCCGTCCCGTTGTGAATTGCAATTGCAGCAATTCCTCCGCGGCGTTTTTTCTGACATCAGCGGTAACGAGGCCAGAAGCCAACAGCGCTTGCGGTTCGGAAGCAAATGCAAATCCGAAAGGACCCTCGGTATAATAGAGCTGCTTAATTCCAAATGGATCTCGCGCGAGAACCAGCCGCCGTCGTTCGGGATCATGTATCGCAATGGCATACATGCCCCGCAGGTGGCCGGCAAAATCCTCTCCATACTTGTCGTAGAGAACCAATGGCAATTCACAATCGGATTCTGTAGAAAATGCCACCTCCGGCATGGCCGCTTTCAGTTCGAGATAGTTGTAGATTTCGGCATTCGCGATAAGCGTCGTGCCGTTTTTAAGCCCGAAAGGTTGATCGCCCGTTTCAAGATCAATGATCGCTAGACGGCGATGAGCCATCCCGACACTGCCATCAAAATACAGACCTGCCCCATCCGGTCCACGATGTTCAAGCGCCTTCTGCATTGCCTCCACCGCAGCGCGATCGGGTGGTGCACCAGACGCCGTCATAATGCCGTTAATCCCGCACATTAATTGACAAGCCTTTCAAACAAGTCGCGATACCCGCCAACGACCCGCTCTTCCGTAAAGGCGTCTACGTATCTCTTGCGACCCGACACCGCAAGTAGATCGCATAATTCTGCATCGCCCCGAAGTTTCCGAATGGCGGTGGCCAACGCTGCTACATCTTCATTTGGAACGATCAATCCGGTTTTGGCATCGTCGATTAGTGCGCCAGGCCCTTCACTCGCGGTTGCCACGATCGGCGTTGAATGGAGCCAGGACTCGATAATGATATTGCCGAAGGGTTCGTGTCTAGACGAACAAACAAATATATCAGCGGCTGCATAGTAAGGGGCCGCATCTGGTAGCCAGCCAAGAAATCTTACACGGTTTGCGACACCCAGGGAAAACGCCAGTGCCTTCAGCTCCTGTTCTAACGGTCCATCACCGCCGAGCCATAGATAATGGTCAGGCAAATCGAGCATGGCCTTTAGCAGAATATCGAAGCCTTTATTTTTATGGAGCCTACCCAATGCAAGCAACAGAGGTGCTTTTTCAGGTGTATCGAAGTCCGACCGTGATACAGAACGGGCGGTCAAATCAGGAGCAAAATTTGGGATTACGGTAATTTCCTCGGATGGACGTCCATGGCTCTCGTAAAATTTTGCAAGGTCATCCGTGGTAACAACGAGATGTTCACAATGTTTATAATATTTTGGCGCGTAATATCCTCGAGGTGACCCGAGATGTACGAAACGGTGAGCCTTCCGTGGTGATTTTTTGGGAACAAATCGCGTCGGTCTATTCATCCAGCTTACAACGATATCGGGTCCAAAAAGACCGATTTCTCGTCTGATTTTATGATGCGTCTTCCAGTCTGCCAAACCGCCAAACGATGCGGTCGCATATTCCACGGATGCCTTGTTTAACAATGATTGTCGATCTTGCGCATATCGCGTGATAACACGCTGATCAATGTTGGTTTTTTGCAGGGCGACAACCAGGCGACCAAAAAAAGTCTCCGCCCCGCCGGACTCGGCGCCGGCCATCAGATGCAAAACACGCATCACGAAACCAGCCTTTCGAACGACTCTGCTGCATCGTCCCAGCTCCATTGTCGCTGGATCGCAAGCGCCGCCTGATTATGTTTGCGCCACAAGGTGTCGTCCGCAAGCAAGGTAATTGCCGCTTTTGCAAAGTCCTCATCACTGTTCGTGACAAACCCAGTTTGGCCATCGACAATCCGTTCTGCGACACAGCCGATGTCCTGAACAACCGCCGGAACACCGGCAGCCTGCGCTTCGCCAACTGCCAAACAAAACGTCTCGCCCGGGTCGCCTCGATAGAGCAAGACTCTGGACTCCGAAAATACTTGCGCCAATGCCTCTTTGGAAACCGGTTCGCACAACTTTACGTTCCGATTAGACAATTCAGCGGCCTTTTCCAAAATGGGCTTCATGTTTTGGCTGCGCGCTTCACCATGCGACCCATAAGTCGAAGTCCCGGAATAAACATGAAGCTCTGCCTCTGGTAATTCGGGAATGACGTAATCGCTCCAGATATCGAGCAACCAGGAAAGACCACGTTCAGGATTTGACGTAAAGATTGCGCGAGGTGGTGGCAAATTACTGGCGGGCGAGACGGTTCTGAATTCCTCCGAAATTCCGTATGGAATGATTTCTCTTCCACCATCCGGCGCCCAACCGGGATAGCTGTCCCTGTGAAATTCACCCGAGAAAACTATAGACGGTTTGCGCCGCCAAATTTTTGAAAGATAGCGATATTTTAGCAAATACTGTGCCGGGTTATGGATCCAGAACACAGTTGATCTGGTATCTGGTGCTTGCGTCAGCAACTTGTCGCTTCGGTTGGCAATATAGAGATCGCAATAATCCGGTATACCGTCTGACAATGGCGTCCATTTGACGCCGTTTTTCTCCATCGTCGTTTCGCATTTATTGAAGACGCGCACATTATGGCCGCGTTTCGCCAGCGCCACTGCTAACGAAAGGAACGCCGTCTCGGCCCCACCCAATGGTCCACGTTCCAACGACGCACCGTCGAAAGAGATCCCGTCATCGGCCATGACAATATCCGCCATCAACAATCTTTCCCAACGTTCCGGTAAATCGCGCGGGCCGCCTCATAGACTGCTTCCACGGATAGTCCGGCCATCAAATTTTCAGATGAACGATGATCAAAACTCGGTGCTCCCACGAGTTCGCGATAGGACTCGGAAGATTCCACGACAATACAGTGATCTCCCCAAGGACCATAGCGTGCGGGTGGACTTGGTCCAAATAAACCAACTGTCGGCGTCGAAACAGCCGCTGACATGTGCATCAACCCGGAGTCGTTTCCGACAAATATTGCGCATCTTGATAAGCATGCGGCGACTGTCTGCAAATCAATCTTTCCAACAAGGTCGATGCATTTGCCTTCTCCGAGACCTTCGAGAACGGGTTGCGCAATTGATCGCTCATTTGCTGCGCCAAAGACCGCGACCCTTGCTCCGGGAATGATCCCTGTAGCGCCTGTTATTTTCTGAACCAACGCGACAAAATTTTCCGCAGGCCATATTTTAGGCAACCAGTTGGCTGTTACACCAAGCCCGATAACTGGAGTGCCCTCTGGGATCGTATCGGCAACCTGATTGTCCGCCTGGTCAGATAGCCAGAGTTTTGGGTCTGGTGGCGGGTCAAGGTCTAATAGACCGCCAAGTTCGGTCACCCGATGTATATTGGTGTCAGAATCATTCGTTCTCAGTGTTCGCCGTTCACGGGATAAAATTGTCCAGGCGAGCGCGGACGCCCGCAAATCAATAACCAAATCCCAAGAGGTTTTAACGACGTCAGACCATAAGGTAATCCAATGAGCCGCGAAGCGTCGCTTCTCGATGGGAATAACTCGTCGGACGCAGGGAATATCCTGAAATAACGGTGCAGGAAGCACACCGCACGCTACTGTAATCGACGCATTTGGGTGCCTGGAAACGAGATGCGAAAGCAAAGCCGTGGAAAGAACAGCGTCGCCAATACGTGTCGACGTAACGAAAAGGATATTCATAGCCTAACAATGGATCTTTCTGAGCCAAGAACCATCGATTACCTCAATTGAATTTCTGTCTCTGTTTGTTACCTTCGACACTTGCTTATCAACTACGCTGCTATCACCATTGTGAATAGGAAAATCTTGGACCGGTATATTTGTCGAGCAGAGGCAAATGCATAGATGAACGACATTTATTATACAGCTCTGACGGACAGAGGTGTTCTTTCGATTTCGGGTCCCGATAGCTTGGCTTTCCTGCAGGGAATCGTCACGAACGATATGGAGCAAGCTACGCCGGACACTGCAATTTACGCGGCTATTCTGACTCCTCAGGGCAAATATCTGCACGACTTTTTCGTTTTCAATTCTGGTGATCGCTATCTAATCGATTGCTCGGCGCATCAGATCGATTCTTTGATAAAACGGCTCACGATGTATCGCCTACGCGCACAAGTCGAAATCGAGAATTTAACAGACGAACTTTCTGTGTTCTCGCTGATTGGCGCGGATGCCGGAGAAATTAAACAGGGTGCGGCATTCGTCGATCCCAGGCTACCGGCGCTTGGTGTCAGGGCGATTATACCCTCTGAATTTGCTGAAAAATTTTTTCGAGAAAAAGGGATTACAGTTTCCACCACCGATGCCTACAACGCAAAGCTCATCGCCGCGGGTGTTCCGGGCGGTATTGATGACGATTTTTTAAAAAAATCATTTCCTTTGGAGCTAGGCTACGATGAGCTCAATGCGATTTCATTTAACAAGGGATGCTATGTCGGTCAGGAGGTGACCGCCCGTATGAAAGTAAGAAAGCTGGTCAAGAAGCGTATCGTGCCGGTGAAAATAGAGGGCCCATCCCTTGAACCGGATTCATCGGTCTTGCTTGCCGAAAAGGAAGTCGGCCGCCTGGTACTTGCTGAGGGGGAGAACGGTCTGATTATTCTCCGTGTCGATGCCCTCGAAGAGGCGATAAATGGTAATGAAGAGCTCAGCGTCAATGACACCAAGCTCATTCCTAAAATTCCCGAATGGTTTCAACTACCCGATTAACCCGACGGGCAATCGGACAAAACAGTTTTTAATGCCGTGACATCCGCCGATGCAGCCTGTTGAAAATAGGTCGCGTCCATACCTGCGATTATAAATTTTGCCCCCATTGCAACATATTCGGCCGCGACTGCTGGATCGTTCCTTACACCACCCAACGCAAAAAGCTTGCCTGCATTCATACAAGCTGCTGCTACCCGTTCACACGCGTCCCGGACCTCCGGGCAATTCAAAGAACCCGGTTTCCCAACAACAGCTGATAAATCGGCGGTCCCCACCATAACCATGTCGACCCCTTCGACGTTCGCAATTTCTTCGGCGTTCGATACACCTTTCTCGGTTTCGATCATAACCGTCGTAAATTTTAGATCATCCAGGCGCTTTCCGACCTCTTCCTGAGATAAAGTTTCGAAATTGACCTGCACTGTCGGTCCAACGGCGGACCGCGTACCACCAGGTGGGAAAATACAGGAAGCTGCCAAAGCGGCTGCCTGCTCTTCCGTTTCTACATGTGGAAAAATAACCCCATGAGCACCGCCATCAAGTAATCTTGATGCAAGACCAGTATCGTCCTGAGGTACGCGTACAAAAGGGACGACACCGAAGCCAGGCGCCGCTGCACAGATCGCAGCGGCATCGTCAGTTGAGATGGGGCTATGTTCCATATCTACATAGATCGCATCAAAACCAGCTGATGCAGCGATAGCACCAACATCGACAGTCCGGGCCATGCGAACACATAGGCAAAGTGCAACGTTCTTTTCGGCAATAATCTGATGAATGGTGTTCGGCATTGGCAAACCCTCGTAGGTCTTCGCATCATATTCTGACGTACAATGAAGTCGAAGGCCAATGGCGTGTCATACCAACAACCATCACCATCCTTCGGTAATTGGGTTGGCTCGGATGGTGAGACGGCCGTCATCAATGATAGAGGAAAATTTCCCTGTCCGTGGCGATCAAAATAAATTTATAAAAAAAATAGTTAAACCTAAACTCAACGCAGCGGCGGGACGGTCGAAGCAGTTATAGACAATTTTTTGACGAGGTTTTTCGCCGCTTCATTATCTCCTTTCAACTTCTGATCAAGCACTAGTCGGAGGGCGCCGAGATGGAGCTTTATTACCTGAGTTTGTTTGGGCGAAAGGGTGACTTTGCCTTCGCGCATAAAGTCACAAAGGATACCGGCAATTTCCGTTACGGCGGGGTACCCAAAGGTCGTGCCCTGCCCTTTGATATCATGAACAACGCGAAAGACGTCCCGTATACGCTTTTTTGCGTCAGTCTTTTCGTTTTCGATCTTCTGTGTGGCAGAAGCGATATCGGCAAGGGCCCATTCTTCAAACCCATCAGCTGCAGCGGCGATATTTGCATCAGCTTCTTCAAACCGACGAACAAGGTCTTCTTTTGACACTTTGTTGGCCTGAACCTTAGCCTTCAACATATTTTGCATTTTGCTCTCCGACTCTTTTGGCATCAATTCAACAGTTCATCCAAAGAATTGTTTAGATCATCAATCGCCTTTTGCTGCTCTTTATTCAGTGTTTCGGGTCCGGTTTCTTTAGTATCAACGACTTCCTCTAATTTCGTGTTAACGTCGCAGTGACGCGACATCGCTGCGGCGAGGCGCTCAGGTTCAATGGGTTTCGCAACATAGTCCGACATTCCAGCATCGAGCATTCGTTCTCGATCGCCATTCAACGCATTTGCGGTGAGTGCAACGATAGGAATTTGACTGACGGCACTGTCCAGTGAGCGAATTTCTTTTGTGGCAGTAATGCCGTCCATTTCTGGCATATTTACATCCATTAAAACGAGGTCGAATGTTTCAACCTGAACTGCTTCCAGTGCCAACCGGCCATTCTCGACAACCTCAAGCTCATGTCCGGCTTTTTCCAACATCGTTCGTATAACAAGCTGATTTACTGAATTGTCTTCAGCAACCAGAATTTTGAGGGATTGCCCCGATTTCAACTGAGTGCCGGATGTGTCTGCCTTCGCAGCATCAAGGCCCTCGACAGTTTCCTCTACGCCTTTTTCACCACGAATTGTGAAGTAAAACTTTGTGCCGGTCCCAACCGTACTTTCGACGCCAATCGTTCCTTCCATCATCGAAACAAGCTGTTGGGAAATCGCCAGCCCCAAGCCAGTCCCACCATACTTACGGGTGGTAGAACCATCCGCTTGCGTAAACTTTTCGAAAAGAACATCAAGTTTATCGTTAGGAATTCCTATTCCCGTATCGATAACCTCGAAATGGAGTTCAATCCGCGTATCAGAAATATCAACCTGAGAGATGTTGATTGTGATCGACCCCTCCTCAGTAAATTTTACGGCGTTGCCAACGAGGTTAAAAATGATCTGCCGAAGACGAGTCGGATCGGTTTTAACGATCGGCGACACGTTGGGCGCGATATTTATATTAAAATCAAGGCCGTTTCCGGAGACTTGAGGATCCCAAACAGTCTGAATTACTTCGACGAAGTTCTCTATCTCAAAGTCGATAAGTTCGAGATCCAGGTGTCCCGCCTCAATTTTCGAATAATCCAGAACATCATTGAGAATTTCGAGGAGAGCTTCACCAGCAACCTTGATTGTCCTGGCTTGCATCACCTGTTCTTCATCCAGTTCTGAATCAATCAAAATCCCCGCCATTCCAAGGACCGCATTTAGCGGCGTCCGAATTTCATGGCTCATGGTTGCCAGGAATTCGCTTTTTGCAGCACTCGCTTCCTCAGCTTTTATAGATGCCGCTTCGGCATGTATCGCGGCATTTTCCGCTTCAGTGGTCGCTTGCTTGAGAGCTTTATTTGCTTCTTCCCGTTCCAGAACCCTGCCGAGCACATGTCCTACCTGCCCCAACGCTTGCATCAGATATTCGTCACGTTCAAATTCGGCATGTGTCATCACGGTGAGCACTGCGACGACCTTTGACTGCACGAATATGGGCACTGCAAAGACTGTTCTTATGCCTTTGGCCGCCGCTTTTTCCATGTAAATTGGTGAAGTCGGCAAATGAACATCTTTAGCCCAAATAGGTACACGTCTTTTGGTCGATAGAGCGACGATGCCCTGACTACTATCAATGCGAGCAGTTTCCATCCACTCTTTGAAGTCTGTGTATTTCTCCGGTTCGTCAAAATGCCAAAGCTTGAGCGACTTGAATGAATTCTTCCCATTGTCAGATGGGACGAGAACATGCCCGATAGGCCAGTCAATCGCTTCACAAATATCGTCAAGCGTTTGTTGCAATGCTTCGCGGAAAGTCAAAGACTGATTAGCACTCACCGCGACCTTGTTTAGCAAGGCCGTGATAGCAGCTTGCCGTTCGAGTACAGATTCCCGATTCTTCATATCGGTAATGTCGCTGCGAATGCCGACTATACCGCCATCAGATGTCTGCCGATCGGTGCTTCTGATCCAACGACCTGATCGCAATTGACGTTCCAGGACAACATCCGTTCCCGTATGCGCCTTCATTCCTTCTGCGACATAAGCGTCTACATCGCCTTCTGTAGTAACGGCCGGTGTACCGATTATGGTTTCTCCGGTGATGCGGAGCAAAGCTTCGAATGTTAAACCCTGTCTCATCCCCTTGGCAGCACTCGGGTACATATCAAGGTACTTTGTATTCGCCATAACGATTTTGTCGTCCGAGTCGAATAAAACAAAACCGTCGTTTGTAGCCTCGATCGCATCTTGAAGAATACGATGTGATTTCGACGCTTTTTGTTCGCTCTGCAGCAGTATATCTGCGCGTTTTTTTAATTCTGTAATATCCGTTCGCAGACTAACCGTACTGTCATCGCTTGTCCTATAAGCAGACATTCTCACCCAACGGCCATCTATCAGACTTTGTTCCAGTGAGAGTTCGGGTTCACGGTGAACGGAGAGAATTCGTTCGATTTCCTCCCGCGCCTTTTCTGGATCACTAGAAAAATCTGGATGTTTCCCGACAGAGAATTTGAGTAGCTCTTCGAATTGTATCCCCGGTTGCATCATTGGTGCGGTGCTAGGGTACATGTTCTTATAAGTTGAATTTGCTAAAACGAATTTGTCGTCCTTATCATATAGTGCGAAACCATCGCTTAGGGCTTCGATGGCATCAATGAGCTGTTGACGTGCCAGCGAAGCCTGCGCCTCACTTTTGCGAAGATTCTCTTCATTTCGCATACGAACGGTAATGTCCCGGAATGTAACGACGACACCTTCAACCTCGTTCACATCGTTTCGCAATGGACTTACATTGTAAGCTGCAGGAAACGATTGTCTGTCGGTCTTCCACATCGTACCGCTTGCAACACGTAGTTCCTCACCATTCTTCAATACCTCCAGAACGGGAGAGGCCGAATTTTTCTCATCGGCTGCAATCAATGGATCCATTTCTTCGTACGATCGACCTACGATACTGTGCAGATCCCATCCGATCAGCTGTGCTGCGGCTGGATTTGCGAAGGTAATATTGCCGTCTAGATCGAGTCCAAAAATACCTTCGACCACAGATGCGAGAAGAAGTTCGTTGCGTTTCGATAGGTCTGCCAACGCATGCTCAGCTCTTTTTCTTTTACTGATGTCGCGATTCATCGCGATCCATGCAGGTTTCCCATCCCAGGTGAAGTCAATGGCACATGCCTCGACATCGATTATCTCACCCTGCAGCGTTTGCCGCTTTGTCTCGACCCAGGGCATCGCCCGGTCGTCCGGCCGACGTGAACGGGCCCTTGCACGTGGATCATTGGGATTATCGCGGAGTTCTTCGGGTACCAGAACGTCACCGTTTAATCCAATCAGTTCCTGTTCATCTTTCGCGCCAAATAGCCTTACCGCGGCCGGGTTGCTAAAGGCGATGCAATCGTCCACGACAACACGAATTGCGTCAGGGGAACACTCAATTAACCTGCGGTAACGCTCCTCGCTTTCGGTTAAAGCCTCAACAAATTTCTTGTGAGAATTCGCGTGTCGTCGAAAAATCATTCCAACTGCAATTGCAATGAAAAACAGAAACAGTCCAACACCAGCTAATGCAGCATTCTTGACCTCGACCAACTCACTGTGACGGCGGGTCATATTCAGAAATATCTCTGCCCCACCCGCGAGAGTCGCATTGTCGAAAATTGGAACCAGAGCCGTAACGATTACTCTATTTGATGATTTTTGATGATTGATATTTATCTGCACACCACCTCGGCCGATATTGCGGGCATAAATTTGGCTGTCTTTTTGTTCGCGCACGATGAGATCTTCGGGTTCGAAAACAATGGAGCCCTGACTGTCAACAAGTCGTAAACCATTCACCCCGGTTATCCCGACTATTTCCTCGATCTTTCGAATTTCGTTCTCTTCAAGATCGCGATCCGCAAGAATAGAGCCGATTTTAGGAATTCCGTTTTCGAGATTTTTTACGACTGTCGAACCAACCTCACTGGCTTCAGACTGCAGCAGGAATTTTTCAGCGTGCTCCAGGCTGAAGTACAGACATCCCAGGCAAAATAAAAGGACCGCAAAAAGGGCGCAGCCAACCCGGCCATCAGTGGTATTCCACCACGATTGTTCTACTCCTGTTAAGGTTTGGCTGCCCGACAAATTCCTACTCGCACAAAGTTCTGAAAAACCAACGTGCCGTTGTAGAACACGTACTATTAAAACGCGCTTAACGTGCGGCCATACGACCTGTGCGATAAATCACATGTTAATCTCGCCGTAGGCAGGAGTGAATTGAAGCTATAGTCTTCAAAACATGACAAAAACCGACATCAACCTTGGCTATTTCAACGCCGCTGCCGCAAGGGCATTCCCGGAAAATACCGCGTTAATTGACCTTTCCCGTTCACCCGAGAAGATCGTCTCACATGGTGAGCTGGACCTCCGCATGACTTCCGTCGCCAAATTGTTATATGACGTTGGGTTGCAGGCGGGTGATCGTCTGCTTCTTGCCATGAGCAACCGGTTTGAATTCATCGAAATCTTTTTCGGTGCGATACGCGCTGGCATTGTTCCTATTCCCCTCAATATCAAACTAGGCGCGGAAACCATAAGCTTCATCATCGAGGATTCGGGATGCCGGGGCGCAATAGTCGAGCCAGCTTGTCATACGCAGATCGTTGAAATCATTGAGAAGCATAATCTCGACACCCGAATTGCGGTTGAGCCAGTCCCTAAGGGGTGGCACGATTATGATGCGGCACTTTCAGCTGTTGAGCCTGACAAATTTGTGCCACCGACCATCTCTTCGGGGCAGATTGCATTCCTACCCTATACATCTGGATCGACGGGTCGTCCTAAAGGCGTGTTGCTGACTCATGAAGGGATGTTGTGGGGTATTAGGACCGCGCAAGAGCACTGGCCATGCAAACCAACTGACTGCACTTTGGTCGCCGGTCCCCTGTTCCACAAAAACGCGATGCGGGTTTCAATAAAACCCAAGCTACATGCCGGTGCCTCCGCCGTTATTCTGCCGAAATTTGAACCACGCATCATGTTGCAGGCCCTAGCGGACTATAAATGCACCGACACCGGTGGTGTCCCGGCAATGTATCGGATGATGCTCGCGGAAGATGAGCTGCTAGGAAATTTGAAATTTCCGAATTTGGAATGTCTCGAAATGGGGTCCGCGGTCGTGGGCGCCGACCTTTTGAACGCGGTCGAACAAGGTTTTGGCGCTGACGTTGAAGAGGCCTATGGCTTGACTGAGGGCGGCGGACCGCTACGCAAACCACTCGACGGGCGCGTCGTTCCGCGCGGCAGTTGCGGTGTTCCAGCGCCCGAGGTAGCCGTGAAACTTGTTGGAGAAGATGGGCAGGACTCCAACAGCCATGGCGAGTTTTGGGTGAAATCGCCAGCTGTCCTTTCTGGATATAACAACCGGCCAGACCTCAACGAAGAACGTTTAACCGATGGCTGGCTTCATACCGGCGATATTTTCCGCAAAGACGAAGATGGGTTCTTTTACTTCATGGGTCGCATCGATGATCAATTCTCCTGTGGCGGCGAGAATATATATCCAAAAGAGGTCGAACTTCTCCTCGTTCAGCATCCAGATATTATCGATGCAGTTGTAATGCCGATAGCTCACGAAGTGAAAGGTCTAGCGCCGGCCGCGCTCGTCACAGTGAAGTCAGGCTCAAACAGCACCGAAGACAAAATAAAAGCTTTTACGCTTGAACATGGTGCGGCCTACGCGCACCCGCGTCGTGTCATTATCGTCGATGCGCTCCCCGTCGGAGGAACCGGAAAAGTCGACCGCCCTGCCGCCAAGAAAATTATCGAGGATACAATCGCCGGTAACCCTCTCTAGGGTCGGATGATTATCTTTCCGAAAAAAGCGCGATCCTCCATCATCGTTTCTGCCTCGCCAGTTTTTTCCAACGGCAAGACGTCACTTATGACAGGGTCTAGTTTGCCTTCTGCTGCGTACGCCACGGACTTGGCAACATCATTCTGGCTATAGCTGTTGGAACCCAGCACATCGAGTTCACGTACCCAGATATAACGCAGATCGGTTTCAGGTGAATGTCCCGCCGTCGCACCACAAGTCAGGACACGCCCTCCGGGTTTTGCAGTTCTCAAGCAAGGTGCCCAGGTATCACCACCGGTAAAATTGACGACTACGTCGACACCCTTCTTTTCCGAAATCTTCCATGTCGCCGCGCTAAAATCTTCTTCAGCATAATTGATCGTAAAATCTGCGCCCAAAGCCGCCAGCTTTTCGCATTTTTCTGCGGACCCGGCAGCAGCAATTACTTTGGCCCCTACCATTTTTCCATATTGAACGCTGGCTATGCCAACGCCACCACTGGCACCCAGAACCAACATAGTTTCACCAGCGGAGAGCCGACCACGATGAAATAACATCCGATGGGCGGTGCCGTAATTGATCGGAATTGCGGCACCCGTTTCAAAAGACAAGTTGTCCGGCAACTTAACCAGATTTTGAACGGGCACCCGAACCATCTCCGCAAGGCCGCCGATGAGCTGTTCGCCGATCATTCCTTCATGGGTATCAGGGTTGAGCGTCACCCGGTCGCCGACCGCCCAATCCGAAACGTCGTCCCCAACGGCGCAAATTTCGCCAGCAATGTCGCCACCCGAAATAAAGGGCATCGGAACAGGAAACCCTGGCATGCCACGGCGCACAAAAATATCCAGATGGTTTAGGCCGCAGGCCTTTACGCGCACGATAACGTCATTCGCACCCGGCTCGGGATCGGGCCAATCGCGATAGACGATGTTTTCGATGCCGCCTTGTTTCTCAATAACTGCTGCTTTCATAGCAGCAATGTTAGCGGCATTCCCTCAAATGTCACACCGGCCTATTCTGTTTTTGAAGAATAAAACAGGAGAAGCTATCATGGCCGACTGGATGGAAACCCATCGCGCTGTCGTACACCCGTGGTATTGCGATCACATCGGACACATGAATGTCAGGTTTTATGGGCATTTTTTTGACGACGCCGGTTTCCATATCTGGAACAGGATTGATGGTGCCAAGGATGCGATGGAGAAACACGGCGTAGGAGTCGTCGTCGCGCGAACGACAAATGATTTCATTCATGAAGCCAATGCCGGAGAACTTCTCGTCGTGAAAAGCGGCTTTACCCGACTTGGCAACAAAAGTCTGACCTATACACAGCGCATGACCAATGCTGAAACGGGCACGCTCATCGCGACGCAGGAAGCTGTCGAGGTCATTTTCGATGCGCAAAAACGGCAATCAACCGACATGCCGGATGAAATACGCGAGATTCTGAAAAAGGCGCTCGTATCTGTCGAGGAAGATTAAGGATGCACCGTCTCGGTGAACATATCGGTCGGTAGTTCTGTGCCAAGCCCAAGCTCTTTCGCCTTGTTGTATACTACATAGCCCGTTGCGGCGAACTGATACCCCATCCCCAAGTTGTTGAGGAAGCAGGAGCACTGCTCGTCGTTGGTTCGTCCTTCGCGGTCACCGTTGATGATCTGGGGTAACGACGGCAATGAGTCATGCCACTCATCCTGTTCGACACCGTACGACCCAACCTTGTCTTCGCCTACCAAGACACCATGCGTATAAATCATCTCAGCGTTGTCGTCGTGATCCAAAAGCACAAAGAGTTCGATATCAGGCCACGCCGCTTTTTCAACTTCTGTCGCGCCCGGACGCACGGTGCCGATATGCATGCCGGGCTCTAGCCATTCCTGCAAGAAAACCGGCATCACCGCGTTGGTCGCACAAGCCACCATCTGCGCGCCCTTACAGGCCTCTTCACCTGTATCACAGACGCGAACTTCCTTCTCTAGCGCCTCTTCCATTTCAGCGGCAAATGCCTTCCGGTTTTCAGGGTTCGGGCTGTACACGCGGATATCCTTCAGATCTCGAACGACATCGTGCGCTAGAACAGCAGCGCCTGCCTGCCACCCCGACCCCAGGACAGCCAACGTATCGGCATCTTCAAGCGCCATATATTTGGCAGCAATCCCGTTGGTCGCCCCGACCCGCATTCGCTGCATTACCCCATCAGGACAAATCATAAGCGGTTCGCCATTGTGCGTACTGAATAAAAGAACCAAACCCACATAACGATCATTCGGCGCGGCAGGAACTTTCACGCGGCGCATCTCATTTCCCTTAGTCGGAAACGTCAGAATGTCGGAATTCAGGCGGATCGCCCCAACACCAAGTTTCGGGATGACGCCATCCATCGATTTCAATGCATAGAGCCCGTCGTCGCGCAAAGTGGTGGGCGTGACAATGTCCGAGCGGCGCCGGTTACCGCCGCGGCCTTCGACAAGCTCTATGTAGGCTTCTTCCAAAACCGGAACGAGCTCCTCCATATGGAGCACCTGCTCGATATCTTCGTTGGATAATATAAGCGTCATTTTGAGCGACCTTCTCTCACCGCATTGCTCTTAGATCGATGTTACCGGCACACCCTCACGGGTATGCAAAATATTCTTACTCAGCACATCATAATTAACGTCTCGTTTTTCGACCAGAGACGCAGAGCGGATTCGTTGATCCTTTGCAGTCAGACCGGGTGGATCGTCACCGCGTTCATTCATTTTCACGGCATTCAGCAAACGGCGACGTATCATGATGATCGATTTGTCACTATTCACGAGATATTCGAGCTGTCTTTGGTGTATCTCACCCTGGCTTTCCTGCATTGCCTTGTCCTGAAGGCCGACGGTATAGACTCCATTGAAGGTTTTTTCAGCGCGTTGCCCCTCGCGATCAATAAAATAGTCGTTGTCACGGTTCGCCTCAGCCCGCAAATCGGGACCGAGTTTAACGTGAGTGCCCTTGCCGTCTTTCATTGCCGATCGCTCTGAATTGGATAGCGGACGGGTTGGGTGGCAACTGATGATCCAGCGCCAAAAACTTTCGTCGTCGCGTGGAACCCATGCATTCGATCCCATCGCAAAATCGCCATAAGGCGGTGCAATCGTGAAGCAAGGCATAATCCACTGGCCGATACGCCAGTAGAAGCTGTCAGATTCTGCGTCACGCCGAGCAATCACATTTGTTCCGTAGGGCTGATCGACACTGTCGTAAAAAATATCTGTCGCGGAGGTCAGGTCGGCCCCCGTCGTGCCTTTGTGCAATGGATCCGTACTGAGCTCGTATTTATGCAAAAACGGCACATGCACGGGATCAATTCCACCTTCAAGTCCCTGAAGCCAGTTGCATTCCTCCCAGCGCCTCGTTGCATAACGATGGGCATCAGACACCAGACAATATTCATATTCCGGCGGTGGCGGTTTCTTCTCTGGCGGCCCCATATAGGTCCAAACAATTCCCCCAGCTTCGACTGCGGGATAGGCCTTAATTTTCGGTTTGATATCCCACAGATCGAAATCGGGTTCAGAAGGTATTTCGACAACATTGCCTTCGAGATCAAATTTCCAACCATGATAAGAACAGCGCAGGCCGCAATCCTCATTCCTGGCAAAAAACAGGTTGGCGCGCCGATGCGGACAGAATTGATCGAGGACACCAACCTTGCCGTCACTTGCCCTAAAGACGATCAAATCCTCACCCATGAGCTTGAGACGCATCTGACCGCCGCCGGCATCAGGTATTTCGTCTGATTGGACAGCTGGCAGCCAATATCGCCGCAAGAGATTACCCATAGGCGTCCCTGGCCCGGTGCGGGTCAGAATTTCGTTTTCTTCTTCTGTAAAAAGCGAATATGAGGTCGACACCCCAAAAACCTCCCGAATTTGGCTTTTCTAAATTTTATTATCAAAAAGGGTAACAGCGGCCCCTGCTTCTAACAAGGAGAAGCAATTGCATCATTCCTTGCAACACTCGCTCCGATCTCTTCGGAGTAAATAAAGAAATACCCAACAATTAAAATATTTAGACATATTATCTCTCTGTTGCGCTGGCACCCTCGGCACGGTATGCCAACGGACCGTCGCCATCCGTAATTTCAACAACCGATCATTTTATGGGTTTCGAAGAGCTCACCATTGTCCTGACCGCCATCGCAATTGGTTCCTATTTCAAAGGAGCAGTCGGAATAGGACTACCAACGATCGCCGTACCAACATTGGCCGCCTTTATCGGCGTGGAACACGCGATTGTGGTCCTCACGATCCCGGTGGCGGCAAGCAATATCTGGATTTGTTGGCGCTACCGAAAAATGACCAGCGATGTACCGCATCTCAATATTTCATTGATTTGCGCCGCCGTAGGAACCGCCTCTGGGACCTTTGTATTGGCTTCCCTGACCGATAACGCCCTTCTTTGGCTTATTATCATATGGCTCGGCTTGTATTTGCTCATTCTCGCCGTCAAACCTGACTTTCAGCTTAAAGGTAAAGCCGCAAAACGAGGCGCACCTGCCCTCGCCTTGTTTGGAGGAGCCTGTCAGGGAGCCACCGGAATCGCCGGTCCAGTCGTCGCGACCTGGATACATTCTTATCGCTTACAAAGTAAAACATACGTTTTCGCCGCCTCTTTAATGTTCTTAGCAATCTCGGGTACGCACGTTTTTGCGGTCGGTGGTCTAGGCCTCTACACCGAAGACCGCATTATTCAAGGACTTTGGGCGATCGTTCCAACAGTTCTGTTCACGCAGTTCGGCATGTGGACCACGCCCTACATCAGCACCAAGTGGTTTAACCGGCTTGTTATCTCGGTGATCGTCATTATGTGGTTCAAGCTGATCTGGCAGGCTGTTGGCTGATGACGAAAACCGTCATCGCGGTCAGGCATGTCGAGTTTGAACATCTCGGCAGTTTCGCGGCGATTTTAGAGGACCGCGGATATACCGTCCGTTACGTTGACGCCGGAATCAACACAATTTCTACATCTCACTCCGATGACGCAGATCTGCTGGTTGTTCTTGGTGGGCCCATCGGCGCATACGAAGATGATCGCTACCCGTATCTAACGGATGAACTTGCTTTAATTCAGCGACATCTCGCCGCGAAACGACCAATTTTGGGCATTTGTCTTGGTGCTCAACTCATTGCGCGTGCGTTAGGGTCGAAGGTCTACCCCGGGTCAAAAAAAGAGATCGGATGGTCACAGTTAAATATTAATAATCAAATAGATGGAAATCTTCTTGAATATTTAACTTTAAATAATAATCAGGTTCTCCACTGGCATGGAGATACGTTCGATTTACCGGATCACGCCTCTTGCCTCGCTTCAACCGACGTTACACCCAATCAGACCTTTATCGTCGGTGATACCGTGCTTGGATTACAGTTTCATATTGAGGTTTTGAGTGGCGAAATAGAACGCTGGTTGATCGGTCATGCCAGCGAAATTGCTGCTACTGACGGCGTTACCGTGGAAAAAATCAGGTCTGATACGTCGAAGTACGGTCCTGCCCTAGAGAAAGCCGCGAGAACCATATTTTCAGACTGGCTCGACAGAGCTGGACTCTAGTATTTATTCCGCTGCCGCTGGCATTGGGCAAGTGACGCCGGTACCGCCCAACCCGCAATAGCCCGCGGGGTTCTTGGCGAGATATTGCTGGTGATAATCCTCAGCGTAATAAAACTCCGGCGCATCTTTAATTTCTGATGTGATGCCGCCATGGCCTGCTGCCATCAACGCCTCACCAAACATTTGGAACGATTTTTCAACTGCCGCACGCTGTTCTGCGGAATAGACATATATCCCCGACCGATATTGTGTCCCAACATCATTGCCCTGGCGCATACCCTGCGTCGGGTCATGTCCTTCCCAGAATACCTTGAGAAGCGCTTCAACGCTGACTTCCTTCGGATCAAAAACCACCAGAACAGCTTCGGTATGGCCGGTTCGTCCTGAGCAAACCTCTTCATAAGTCGGGTTTTTGGTGTGGCCGGCGATATAGCCTACCGCGGTCGTGAAAACACCTGGTGTTTGCCAGAATATCCGCTCCGCGCCCCAGAAACAGCCAAGCGCGAACACGATCTGCTCCATCCCATCCGGAAAAGGCGGTTTCAAGGGGTTTCCGTTGGCAATATGCTTGTCGGATACCTGCAAAGCCGTATCACGCCCTGGCAACGCATCTTCAGCAGATGGAACTTCCAATTTTCGCGGCGAAAACCACATAGCGTACCTCTTTGGTTAACCTGCCTCCACAAGATAGGCATTTTCAGGCGCCACCGCTAGACTCTAACAAGACCTCTACGATAGTTTGATCGCTGTATTTAGCGGAGAAATTTGATGGCTGATATTGGGTTTCGGAGTTTTCTGGATGATCTTGACAAGGCAGGGGAGCTAAAACGCATCACCAAGCCTGTCGATTGCCGCCAGCTATCTGCACTCGGCGAACAGGCCGATCAGGCAACCATATTTGAGAATATCGAGGGCTATCCCGGCTGGAAGGTCGCGACGGCATTGGTTTCCACACGCAAACGGCTCGGTATTGCAATGGGTTGCACGGAAAGCCGTATCGCGTTTGAGTTTGAAGAAAAGTCGAGCAAGCCAATTGATCCTGTCATCGTCAATAACGCACCCTGTCAGGAAGTCGTGATGGAGGGCGATGACGTCGATCTGACGAGCATCCCACTACCATTGATGCATCTGTACGATGGTGGACCCTATATTTCCGGCACCTTCGCGGTCTCTCAGGACCCCGATCATGGTTCAAATGTCGGCTGTTACCGGTTGATGTACCGCACACCCAACGAGACCGGCATCGATCTTGTCTCGCCATCGGACATGCGATTTTACTATCAGCGTGCCCTAGACAAAGGCGAGCCACTGCCTATCGCCATCGCGGTCGGAGTTCATCCGCTCGATATGCTAGCAGCATCCTACAAGGCCCCGATTGATACCAACGAATTGGCGCTGGCAGGCGGATTGCGTGGCGAAGCGCTCGAGATGGTCAAATGCAAGACATTGGACCTCGAAGTCCCTGCCGATGCCGAAATCGTCCTGGAAGGCGAATTGCTACCGATTGGCTGGACGGCTGACGAGGGTCCGTTCGGTGAGTTCAGTCAGATTTCTGGGGATGTGAAGTGGAATCCCATCTTCCGCATCAAATGCATTACTCATCGCAAAAATCCAATTTTTTATATGCTCCAAATGCCGTGGGAGAATGACTGGCTGTCTGCGCCTGTTACCGAGGCGGCCGGTTTGCAGGCCTTGCGCGTTGCCAGCGTACAGCCGGTGGATATCCGCGCACCTGTCGGTAGTTGCGGTTATTGGGCGCTTATCGCCTCGATCAAAAAGCGTCCTGGCGAGGGCAAGAATGCCGTCACCGCCCTGCTTTCGGTGGCCGAGGTAAAATACGTTGTCGTCACCGACGATGATATCAACATTCACGATCCCGATGAACTGGACTGGGCGATCGCTTTCCGGGTTCAGGCCGATGAAGATGCAATCATCCTGAAAGGCGCGCGGGCGAAACATATTGATCCAAGCGTCAAATCCTGGGAGCTCGGTAAGGGCGGCCTGCCAACGACCGCCAAAATTGGCATCGATGCGACAATCCCCGAAGGGGTTCCACCCATATTGTATCGCCGGATCAAGAATTACGGTCGCGACCGTATTAAACTGGAGGATTTCGAATGAGCCCGCTGGCAACCAAGATCAAGACCTCGCTCGAATCCGAGGCTCAGCAATTTCACGATGTCGTGGACGAACACATGGATGTACCGTGGCAGGAATTCCTGAGAGCCTGGGGCGAGTTACGCGCCATCGACATCCTACAGCGCGACGATGAGGGTGCTTATTTTATCGAAGTGAGTTGATTTAGCCGCGCATTTTACACATGTTGCAGGCACCAAATTTCATGATGGAGATATAGAGTGGCGACGCCAGACAAGTCTGACAATCATCAAGCAATGAACTTTATTAATGGCGAGTACCGGACCGGCAGTTCAGGAAAAACATTTAATAATATCAGCCCTGTAAACGGTTCCCTCCTGTCGATCGTCCATGAGGCCAGCGAAGCTGACGTCGATGACGCGGTCCAAGCTGCCAAGGCGGCGCTGAAAGGTCCCTGGGGAACAATGCCTCTTGCAGATCGCCTCAAACTAGTGACAGCGATTGTCGGCGGCATTCAGGATCGATTTGATGATTTCCTTCAGGCCGAAGTTGCGGATACCGGGAAGCCGGTGAGCCTCGCATCGCACCTTGATATTCCACGCGGCGCGGCGAATTTTGAAGTGTTTGCAGACATCATGCGCAATCATCATGGTGAGAGTTATCGCATGCCAACGCCTGATGGTACGGGTGCGCTGAACTACACGGTCAGCAAGCCCAAGGGCGTCATCGGCATTATCTGCCCCTGGAATCTGCCTTTGCTGCTTATGACATGGAAGGCAGGCCCTGCGCTCGCCTGCGGCAATACGATTGTCGTGAAGCCATCAGAAGAGACACCGTCGACCGCCGCTTTGCTAGGGGAAGTTATGAACGACGTTGGGGTACCGCCTGGCGTCTACAACGTGGTCCAGGGAATGGGCCCCGGCTCCACGGGTGAATTCCTGACAAGACATCCCGACGTCGACGCCATCACCTTTACTGGCGAAACCCGCACGGGTGAAGCAATCCTGCAGAATGCCGCCGTGGGTGTACGCGATGTCTCATTTGAGCTTGGCGGCAAGAATCCCGCCATCGTTTTTGCCGATTGCGACATGGATAAAGCCATCGAAGGCACGATGCGATCTGCTTTCGCCAATTGCGGCCAGGTCTGTCTCGGCACCGAACGGGTTTATGTTGAACGGCCGATCTTTGATGAGTTTGTAAGCCGTCTGAAAGAGGGCGCGGAAGGGCTCGTTTGTGGCGTTCCTGAAGAAAATTCGACGTCACTCGGCCCGTTGATTAGCAAAGAACATCAGGAAAAAGTTCTCGGCTATTACAATAAAGCCAAAGATGAAGGTGCGACAGTCATTACAGGCGGCGGTGTGCCCGATATGATTGATATGAATGAAGGCGCGTGGATCGAACCCACCATTTGGACCGGTCTCCCGGAGGATTCCGCTGTAAACCAGGAAGAAATCTTCGGGCCCTGCTGCCACATTTCACCGTTTGATACAGAAGACGAAGCGGTCGAAAAAGCCAACGACACGCCTTACGGGCTTGCGTGCTCAATCTGGACGGAAGATCTGACACGTGCCCATCGCGTTGCACCGAAAATGGAAGTTGGAATTTGTTGGGTAAATAGTTGGTTCCTGCGTGATCTACGGACACCATTTGGCGGCTCCAAACAATCCGGCATCGGACGTGAAGGCGGGAACTACTCGCTCGAATTCTATACCGAGATGAGCAACGTCTGTGTAAAGCTGTAGGGCCAAATTCTATATTCGCCACCCTCGCGCACGATTAAAAAGGTCTGTAATCCAGTATGCCTGAGCACCAATTGCAGCGGCAGGCAATAGAAGCCAGAGGATATCAAACAGCGCGAGTGCGAACACGATCATGCAGAAGTCCGCTCTACTGAATTTGTGAAATATCAAGATCAGCCAATCGATAATATTTTCAGGCTCTTTCTGCACGACCGCCTGTTCTTCTCTCGTTTGAGCGTTTTCCTCTGCCTCTTTCCCTGCGTAATAAAAAAGATCAACTACATAATCGATAGTTGCGCCGACAGTCGCGGCCACGCCGCACCAGAACCAAAATATAGTGTCGCTGGCAATCCAGGTTCCGTATCCAAGCGCTATAAAAAAAACACTGTCAACGAGCCAATCGACGACATCATCAAACTTGGCACCAAATTCCGAAGACAAATTCTTAAGCCGCGCGATTTCGCCATCGCAGTTGTCTAACGTGTAACCAAGGACGAATAGCGCCCCCCCAATAAGACCGTCCTGATAATTGCCCTGCGCGAAAAACCATGCCGCCGCCAATCCGGATAGAAGCGACAGCGCCGTTACATGATTGGGGGTTAAGGGCGTAAGCAGCAACAATTTCGTCAATCGATACGAAAATTGCCTGACCAGAGGGAAGAGCTGTTCCGGCTTGGTCAATGCCGGGCGATCTCCTGAACTTGTCTGGGGGTCGGTCATAAAATTAGATTATCTACACACTTGGTTTCCAACTCTGTCTAATCGAGGCAAGTGATCGAAGCAAGTTTCGAACCAGCACAGCGAACAAGCATCTGGTCATGTCTTCACTCTCCGCTTAAAACCGAGAAAGACAGAGAACAAAACGCTGCAAAACATGAAAATCGCGTCATATATCGGTTTGGTTGTGGGCCTCGCCATTTTGATCGCCCTGATTGTCTGGCAAGGGTTGGAAGACATTGTCACGCTCCTCGCTGCCTCCGGATGGGCGCTTTTGCTAGTGCCTGCAATTTGGTTTCCGACCGTTTTAATGAATGCGCGGTGCTGGCAACTTCTTTTCCTAAAAGATCATCGCCCGAGCTTCTGGCAGGCGTTCTATGCGCAATGGATGGGGCGCGCAGTAAATACGCTTCTTCCAGTGGCATCCATTGGCGGTGAGGTTGTAAAGGCACGTGTCATAACACTTTGGGGAACAGATGCTCGTCATGCCAGTGCCTCTACCATTGTCGATAAGACAGTACAGGTCATTACATTAATTCTGTGGGGCGTGTTGGGGATATCCCTGCTTTCGATAATGACACTCGAAGACGATCTCGTCGCAACCGGTGCAATTGGGTTGGCATTGCTGGGTGCCGGCGTTGCAGGATTTATTGTCGTACAAAAGGCAGGAATATTTGGCATCGTTGTCAAATCCGCACACAAAGTCACCAAGTCCGGTTTTTTGGGCAAACTGATCGACACGGCGGATCAAATTGATGAACTCGTTTTAGAAGTTTACCGACAAAGAAGCGTACTGGCAGCGGCGACATCCTGGCGATTTGGTGCCTTGATTTTGCAAACTGGCGAAGTCTGGCTGGCAGCCCAACTTCTGGGTTTCCCTATCGGCCTTCTGGAAGCTCTTATGCTAAAGAGCCTGAGTTCCGTGCTTAGCGATGCGGCATTTGTCGTGCCCAACAGTTACGGCGTGCAAGAAGGTGCATTCGTTGTGCTCGGCGGTCTCATAGGCATGCCGCCTGATATCGCGATCGCAGTGTCGCTGGCTATTCGTATACGGGAATTTTTGATTGATGTTCCTGGCCTTGTTATGTGGCAACACGCTGAAGGCAAAGTGCTATTTCGCCGACGTCGTTCCACCGAATCAAGGAATATGCAGACTGGGGAAGATGAGAAGATTTAACTGCGTTGGGGCCGCAGTAAGATTGTACTTTGGACGGTTACAGGTTAGACATAGCGCCCGAATAATACCGTCGTGATGGGGTAGTCCGGTTTGGTGTTCACCATACCTACAATTTTGTCTGTTTTGGCGTTGTCGCTGTTCCTGTTTTCCGTTGGATACATGGTCATCGCGATAGGTGGCGTCCTTATTTTCGGCAGGAGAATACGAAAAGAACCTCCGGCATCAAACGATCTTTCTGTGACGGTTTTAAAACCGATTTGCGGCATAGAACATGAACTTGCGGATAATCTAAGATCGTTCTGCCGTCAGGAATACGGCCAACATCAGTTGATATTCGGTGTCCGGGACAAAAATGATCCGGCAATTCCAATCATAGAGACGGTCATAAAAGAATTCCCCGAAAGAGATATCGAACTCGTTATTGATGATCAGATCATCGGGTCAAATTATAAAATCAGCAATTTGGCCAATATGGCGAAATATGCGAAGCACGATGTCTTCGTAATTTCAGACAGCGATATGCGCGTCAGACCTGACTACCTGACACGTGTGGCAGCACCACTTGTAAATCCGAAAGTCGGGGCGACAACCTGCCTCTATTCAGGTTTGGCTGCCTCCGGCATCGCGTCGCGGCTCGGTGCCATGTTTGTCAATGACTGGTTTCTACCGTCAGCGCTTATACCAACCATGTTCGGAAAGCTGACATTTTGCTTCGGAGCCACAATGGCTGTCCGCCGAACTGTCCTGGAGAGCTTTGGCGGGTTCTCAGCGCTGGCAGATTTTTTGGCAGACGATTATATGCTTGGCAGACACGTCGTCGAAAAAGGCTATGACGTTGCCCTGGTTCCATATGTCGTCGAAAACATCATTCTGGAACAGGACCTGAAAGGTGTTTTCTTGCACGAAATCAGGTGGGCCAGAACGATTAGGTCGGTGCAGCCCGGGGGATATGCTGCATCCGTTCTTACAGAGGTATTTCCTCTATCGATCCTGGCATCAATTGGTGCCTTTACTTTAGGCGCTTCATCCACAATTTCATTATTACCGATTGTGGTGGCTTTGGGATTCAGATTGGTTTTGCACTACTCAGTCTGTCGTGGATTAACAAGTGGAAATTCCTGCGGCGCTTGGCTTATACCGTTTCGGGATCTGCTATCGTTTGCGGTTAGAATTTACAGTTTTTGTGGTACGAAAGTGTTGTGGCGGGAGAACGAGTTTGTTGTATTGGCCGACAACCGGCTAAAAGTAGCAAAGTAGTTCGGGTTTAATGAATTGGGGAAGTCGGGATTAAAGATGAAGAAGACGCTGTTTTTGAGCCCTCCAACATATGACGGTTATGACGGTGGCGCCGGATCTCGGTACCAATGCAAACGCGAAGTAAAATCGTTTTGGTACCCAACATGGCTTGCACAACTGGCAGCACTTGTACCGGATAGTAAATTGATCGACGCGCCGGCGCGCGGTTTGTCCGTTGACGATGTATTACGTGAAGCCAAGGACCATGAGTTTTTGGTTCTCTATACCTCAACCCCGTCATTCGCGAACGATGTCAAAGTTGCGGAATCATTTAAAGAGCATAATCCTGAAATTATGATTGGGTTCTGTGGTGCCCATGTCGCAATCAATAACGAGGCTGCAATTGTCGCCTCCCCCGCAATTGATTTTGTCTGCGACACTGAATTTGATTTTACTATCAAGGAAATTGCTGAAGGCAAGCCACTTGAAGAGGTTGTCGGTATCACGATCCTAAAAGACGGCGAGCCACATTTTACCGGCAAACGCCCGCTGATCGAAAATATGGATACATTGCCGTGGGTTGCTCCGATTTATAAGGAAAACCTGGTTACAACAGATTACTACAACGGCTACATGCTCCATCCCTATATGTCGCTTTATACCGGCCGCGGATGTAAGTCGCGTTGCACATTTTGCCTTTGGCCGCAAACGATTGCCGGCCATAACTATCGGACCCGTTCCGTTAAAAACGTTGCAGCGGAAATAGCCTGGGCACGTGATAATTTTCCCGAAATCAAAGAATTCTTCTTCGACGACGATACGTTGACCGATAATAGAGAAAACGTTGAGGCCTTGGCGCGTGAACTCGGAAAGCTGGGCGTAACATGGTCCTGCAATGCCAAAGCCAATGTGCCATACGACACACTGAAAGTTATGAAAGAAAATGGACTGCGATTGCTTTTGGTTGGTTACGAATCCGGAAATCAGAAAGTCCTGAACAATATCAAAAAAGGTATCCTCGTAACTAAGGCGAAGCAGTTCACCCGTGACTGTCACGAGCTTGGTATCCTGATCCACGGCACCTTTATCGTTGGATTGCCCGGCGAAACCCGCGATACCATCGAAGAGACAATTCGTTACGCACAGGAGATAAATCCGAAAACGATTCAGGTATCCTTGCCGGCAGCCTATCCGGGAACCTTCCTGTACAAACAGGCTACAGAAAATGGATGGCTTGTGGCTGAAGAAGGCAATGAACTGGTCGCCGAAAACGGCGTACAAAACAGCGTTCTGCACTACGATCATCTCAGTAAAGAAGAGATTTTCGAAGCCGTCGACGTGTTTTACAAACGCTTCTATTTCCGGCCCAAGAAAATGGCCGCATTGTTTTTCGATATGTGCCGTGACTGGGACGTTATGAAGCGGCAGGCCCGCGAAGGTGTTGAGTTCTTCCGCTTCCTCTGGGGTCGGGAGAACGCAGTCTGAAACGTCTGATCGTCACTGGCGATGATTTCGGCATTTCGATCCCTGTGAATGAGGCGATCGAGAAAGCCTATACCGGCGGAATTCTAACAACGACCTGTTTGATGGTTGGGGAATCCTGCGTTGAGGACGCGGTGTCGCGTGCAAAGCGCCTGCCGCAGCTTGGCGTCGGACTCCACGTTGTAGTGGCGCGAGGAAAACCCACATTATCGCCCAAAGAACTGCCGACAATCACGGCCGATGGATTTTTTCATGACAATCTAATTGGTGCCGGATTCCGTTATTTCTTCTCCAAACGAGCCCGGTCAGAACTCCGCGCAGAAATTCGGGCGCAATTTGAAGCCTTTCAGAAAACCGGATTGATGCTTGATCATGTGAACGCACATAACCACATGCACCTACACCCAACCATCCTCGGTATCATTCTTGAACTGGCAGAAGAATTTGGCGTCAAGGCCGTCAGACTCCCCGCCGAAAATAGTCAGAACCTTGGCTCATTTCTGCTTACTCCATGGATCGCATTAATGCGCCGGAGGCTTCGCCGGGCAGGTATACGGTTTAACGACCAAATCGTTGGCATTTCGGAAACGGGTATGCTCGATAAAACAACCCTGTTGGCTGCAATTGATCAATTGCCGGACGGGGTAACGGAAGTATTCTCTCATCCTGCAACTAAGCCATGGGAGAGTATGGACCCGAAAGCTTCTGCTTTTAAATTTGAGGAAGAATTTGAAGCGCTGGTGGCTCCCGAAGTGACCGCCGCAATTAATAAATCTGATATCTCATTGGCGACTTTCAGGGATATATGATGGTCGGTGATTCCTGGACCCACAAAATCGCAAAAGTCTGTATCGCGCCTCTTGCCAAAACATCTATCACGCCGAACCACCTGACAACAGTACGCCTGGTTTCAGGCATAGCTGCTTGTGCCGCTTTCGCAACCGGGGACCGCCAATGGGAAATTTGGGGCGGTTGGCTCTGGTTGTTTTCCGCATTTATGGATCGCGCCGATGGCGAACTGGCCCGAATGACTGGCAAGACCTCTCCGGGTGGCCATCGCTACGACATGATCTGCGATATCACTGTCACCTCGCTCTTTTTTCTGGGTGCTGGAATTGGTTTACGCGATGGTTATTTCGGCAACTGGGCTATCCTAATGGGTGCTATGGGTACTGCGGGCGTATTTGCCGCAGAAATTTATGCCGAGAAAATCGATCAGATGAACAGCGATACCGGAGACAAAGCCTATCCGGGATTCTGGGGTTTTGATTTCGACGACGTGCTCTACCTCTTCGCCCCAATAGTCTGGTTGGGCTGGCAAATGCCATTTGTCGTCGGCGCTTCTATCGGTGCACCGGCATTTGCGCTGCTCACCTGGTACAAATATCGGAAAAAGCTGCGGGAAGATTAATCCCGCTCTGCGAATTCTCCACCAAGCCAGTCTTGCATCCATCTGCGATGATCGTTCTCGCGGGTGAGACGTTGTAGCATGTCTTTAGGTGCCACCGAGGTGAGGTCATTTGGCGGTGTCCCGTCACGCAATGCCTTCAATGTGTCATAGGTCGCCTTTATCGCAGCTTGTATTGGGTGATGTCCCTGCAAACAAATTCTGACACCTGCTGCACTCAAAGTTTCCAAGTCTCCTAAACCTGATGCTGCACCTCCGAGGAAAATCGGAATGTTCACTGCTTCCGATACGGCCGAAAGCTGATCGGTGCTGGAAACACCAGACAAAAATACCGCATCCACCCCGACGGATTCGTATGCCTTGATCCGGGCGACAGTGTCTTCAATACCGGAAATTGCCATGGCCCCCGTCCGTCCGGCAACAACCAAGGAAGAATCCTGACGGCCATCCAGAGCCGCCTTCATTTTACCGACACCTTCTTCAATCGAAATAAGTTGGGTCCCGCCAACGGTTCCATAACTCTGAGGTAACTCCGTATCTTCGATGGTTAACGCGGCGACGCCGGCTGTCTCCAACTCTTCCACAGTCCGGCGAACGTTAAGGGCGTTGCCATAGCCGTGGTCTGCATCCACGAGTAACGGCAGATTTCCAGCGCGGCAAATTCGATAGGATTGGTCGGCAAACTCGGAAAGACTTAGGACGATCAGGTCTGGTGCCCCAAGTACAGCCATTGATGCAACCGAGCCCGCAAACATGCCAACTTTGAAGCCCAACTCCTCCGCTATGCGTGCGGAAATGGGATCAAAGACAGAACCCGGGTGAACACAGCGGTCTCCTTCAATTATGGCGCGAAACCGTTGACGTCTGTCAGCCCAATGCATATCCATTCCTTTCACGAAAAATTTGTCGGCAAGCTACCCCATAAAGGTAATAATGAAAATCTGCCCCCTTGCGAATGCGCAAAAAGCTCGGCAGTTTAGCGTTCCCTTGAAAAAAGCGAATTGAGACCATGGCCAAGTTTTATGAACCCGATATGGGAACCGATCCTGACAATCCGTTTGCCCGCGACGCAGACGGAAAATTGGTGAGGCGCGGATACTGGCTCGACTTAAGTGACAGGTCTCTCGTTCTCGTTATGAGTCAGGGTCTCGGACAGCCTTTGTCCAATGAACAAAAAAGAATGCATCTGGAAGACATCGGACGCGGACACCTTATCGAAGACGTATGCACAGTTGAGATCCTGCCACCTGAAAAGTAGCTATACAGATCTCAACGATTGAGCAGCAGGTTGATACAACCTCATGTTACGTATTGAAGGGCTGACATACCGGATCGGTCCCCGGACATTATTTGAAAACGCAGACGCAGCGATAAATGAAGGCCACAGGGTCGGATTTGTCGGTCGAAATGGTGCCGGAAAGACAACGCTTTTGAACATGATTACCGGTGCCATTGTCGCCGACACCGGTATCATTGATTATCCGCAACGCTGGCGAATCGGAATCACAAAACAGGAAGCCCCGGATGGCGAACAGAATCTAATAGAAACAGTATTGGCGTCCGACCGAGAGTTAGCAAAGCTGAACCGTGAGGCCGAAACCGCTACCGACCCAAACCGTATCGCGGAAATCCACACTCGCCTGCATGAAAAGGAAGCGCACCGTGCCAATTCGCGTGCCGCCCGTATTCTCGCCGGACTTGGTTTTTCAGAAAACGAAATGCAGCAACCTTGCAGCTCGTTCTCTGGCGGTTGGCGAATGCGCGTGGCACTCGCAGGATTACTCTTCACGCAACCCGATTTGCTCTTGCTTGATGAGCCGACGAACCATCTAGACCTCGAGGCATGCCTATGGCTTGAGGAATATCTTCGGCGTTATCAAGGAACCATTCTAATTGTTAGCCATGACAGAGGTTTGTTGAACAGGGTCGTTAATCAGATTCTACACCTCGACAATGCACAGCTGAAAATTTATGCCGGTGGATATGATCGCTTCGAAACGAACTTTCGGGCGCAGCTCGAACGGATTGCAGCTGAAAGAGCGCGCCAGGAAGCACAACGCGCACATATACAAAAATTCGTAGATCGATTTCGCTATAAGGCAACCAAGGCACGTCAGGCGCAATCTCGTCTAAAGATGCTTGAAAAAATGGAGCCTCTGCCTGAACGCGGTGAAGATGACTCTGTTGCGTTCGCGTTCCCTGACCCCAAAAAATTGCCGCCACCGCTATACAGTATCGACAACGCGTCAGTTGGATATGATGGCAAGGCGGTTCTCAACAGAGTTTCTTTCCGGCTCGATATGGATGACCGAATTGCGCTGATCGGTGCCAACGGAAACGGAAAATCAACCTTAATCAAATTACTCGCGGGCCGATTGGAGGCGCTTTCGGGACACCTAGTGAAGTCCAATAAACTGCGCATCGGTTATTTTGCACAGCACCAAACAGACGAACTTGATCTTGGAGCAACTCCACTTATCGAGCTATCGCGAAAACGTCCCAAGGACCTCGATGTAAAACTTCGCAGTCACCTTGGGCGCTTTGGCTTTTCGCAAGAACGAGCGGAAACACGAATAGGCGACTTGTCGGGTGGTGAGAAAGCACGGCTTCTATTTGCGATAATGAGTTGCGATGACCCGCACATTCTTCTTCTCGATGAACCAACTAATCACCTTGACGTAGTCGCCCGCGAGGCTCTGGTACAAGCCATTAATGCCTTTGAGGGCGCTGTGGTCATCGTTAGCCATGATCCTCATGTCATCGAGCTTACTGCGGATCGTTTGTGGTTGGTTGATAGCGGAACAGTTACAGCCTTTGACGGTGACCTGGATGATTATCGTAAACTTATTTCAACGCGGGATAATAACGAAAAAGATGACCCGAAGTCAGCCACGGAAACAAACAAAAAGGAAAAGCGGCGCATAGCCGCCGAAAAGCGCAACCAACTGGCACCGCTTCGAAAACGTGCAAAACGTGCAGAAGAAAACGTGAAAAAACTGACCGAAGAATCCGAAAAACTACAAGCGGCTCTCGCGGATCCCAAACTTTACGAACAAGGCGACAACGAAGCCGCCAAGAATTTGCAAATGGAAGCTGGTTACGCTGCCAAAAATCTTGCCGATGCAGAGGAATTTTGGCTAGAGAGCCAGGAAGAGCTAGATGCTGCAGAAGCAGCAATTGCTGACGACTAATTAATTGTCTTTCGGATGCCCCCGACGCGGTGGCTCAGGTGTCCCAGGAGCGGGAACGACATCCTTGGTTGAGCCACCCCATCCCAAATGCGTAATATCCAAGATCACGCCATTGGGATCTTTATATTTGATCTCATAAAAAGTCGTCGGCGCTTTCTTGTCAGGGCGTCCCATAAAATATTTGCCGCCAGCATCCTCAATCTGTTTTTCGGCCTCTTCCGCATCATCCACCCAAAACCCGATGTGATGTAGGCCAACGTAATCTTTGCCGCGTTCATCTTCGCCTTCGACATAACCAGCCCAGTGGTCAGATTTATACTTCAAGAGGGCAACGGTAATGACCCCGTCAGATACATAACACCCCTTCGCGAGCGGAGAGTCTGTCCTCCCTACCCGTTCCATATCGAACGCTTCGCAATAAAAATCTGCGGTTTTTTCGGGGTCCTGCACCGACATTGCAATATGTCTTAGTTTCGCCATTACACTCTCCTAATATCCTTTAAACCAAATTTATCCCGTCAGTCTTTCTTAGCGTCGGGGAAGTATCGCGGATCGGAAATAACCGCCCCAAACTGTTGTTGGGCATACATGATAGCCGCAACATCCCATGCCATACTGTTTTGCGATGTTGCTGCGTGTACATCACGGACTGCCCTTTGATAAGGGCTATCAAACCCGAGACCCCTGCCGCCTGCAAGTGGGAATAGCCTCTCCACTGCCTGAACGCACAACTTGCCGGCAAAGGCATTGTTTCTACGCCAGCGAGCCCTTTGTTCCTGAGTAGGTGGATCATCCGTCTCGGCCACCAGATTACTTTCTCTGAAATCTTCTTGCATGAGCGCTCGTGCTGCTTCCAGCTCCGCACTCGCTTCGGCGACGCGTGCTTGCACAGTTCCCTGTTCGCTCAATTTAATCCCGCCGACGGACTTTCGTGTTGCGAGCTCTGCCCACATTGAGTCCAAAGCACCGATAGCCACGCCATAAGCGGTCGACGCAAACTGTTTTGTTCCCATGGCAAACAAAGGGATTTTGTACAGCGGGTTCGGATTTACGGCGCTTCCAGGGGTTGGACCACCTTGTACCTGAGCTGCGGGTATCGCCCGATGTTCCGGAATAAAAACATTCTCTAGAACAAAGGAACGACTCCCCGTTCCAGCCAGGCCACTTGGATTCCAGTCATCGACCATTTCCGAAAAGTCTGTTTTTGGTACCAGAGCAAACTGATGTTGCGGCGGACCATTTTCTTGCGGCACGAATAGTTGAACATTGCTCCAATCCGCGAAATCGATACCGCTGGAAAAGCCCCATATACCATCAGCAACCCAACCGCCATCAACGACTTTGACCGAAGCGCCTTTGCCCGGAAAAGACGACGCAATGACGGCATCGGGGTTATCCGCCCAGACATCATCTTGGGCCTGTTCGCACTTCATGCCATTGATCCAGCTCTGTCCTGTCAGGTTGGTAAATACCCAACAGCTTGAACCACAACCCCGGCCCAATTCGGCTGCAACATCAAGGATACAATCCCAACTCAATTCATAGCCACCATACCGGCGTGGCTGAAACATTCTAAAGAATCCAGCTTCTAGAAATTCCTGATGCGTAATGTCAGGGAGACGCCTGTCTTTCTCCGCCTGGGGCGCCCGCTCGCGCAACACCGGAACTAGGTCGCGAGCCCGTTCTGCCAATTCTTCGCGTGATGTTTCAGCGGTTTGTCCAGAATCGGGCATCAACAATCCAATTGAGAAAATCTACGGGGGCCAAATGTTATTCTTTACGAATATAGGAAACGAAGACCAGCAGATTAACAATTTTATCTTCTTCATCCACCAGCGGCAAAATGATGTCTTCGCCATAGAGGAAATCTGCGTGCGGACCCACATAGGGTATTCGGCTTAAAAGCGGATTCCGGGTCACAGCAACATGTTCGCAACTTTCCCAGATACGACTGGGCGACTTCTGATGCTCTATTTCTGACATCCAGAAACCCGTCCAGTTCTCTGCGAGATGTTCGGAAACAAATGTACCAATTACGCGATATTTAAAATCCGTTGGGTTGTCCTGAACATCCAACAGCACGATGTGGGGCATCAGCTTTGGAACATCGAAAGGATCAAAAATATCGCGGCGCGGTAGCGCTTGACCTTCACGAAGACTGTTCCAAAAGGAAAAACCGTCCTGAATGATTGATGACCGTTGAGACAACGCTTCCCAGAAAGCCGCCTCCTCAGAGGCCGTTAATTCAGCAGAAGTAGGCTCCAATTCTTCATCGACCATTTTAGATCACTCAATAGCAACGATAAGTTATTATACTATCCGCTAAACGAATGGACCAGTGGGCCCAAGGCCCAGTTCAACCCGTCCGGCGTTCTCCGCAGCAAACTCAGGCAAAATAACAAAATGGCTGCGCAACACATGAATGTCGCGGAAAGCTCGCTGCAGCGCATTTCCATCCATCATGACGCCCGTGCCGGCGTCACAGAATAAGTCGTAAACAAGTTCGCTGCAGATACGCACATTCTCTACCATGGACATCCGGTACTTAACCCTGCCGGAAACTGAAATTCGATCGCCTGATTCCAGCTTTTCCATAAGTTCGCTTGCAAGCTCCAGCATAGTTCTGCGAGCGATCTCAGCTTGAGCAATAGCCCGTCCGAGACGCCGTTGCGAAGACGCCCATTCCGATTGGGCTGATGGCATACGGGCATTAGTCCGTGTCTCCAACCGTTCACGATAGGCTTCGATAGCGCCTTCAGCCAGGCCTACTGCAGGCGCGGCAACGGCAAAAGCAAACACTGTTGAATTTGGGCTGCCCTGATACAGAGTACCTTTGTTAACCGCGGCACCGGGAATACCGTTTGCCTCTGCTTCTTTAAAACAAAGGATTCGATGATCAGGTACAAATTCTTCCGACAGAGAGACTGTCTTGCTGCCTGTCCCCTTCATTCCAAGGCAGTACCAGTCGTCGGTAACAGACACTGATGATTTCGGAATTAGGCAGGTAAGACTTCGTTTTTCATTATCAGGATCGCGGGCGCTGAGCATAAGCCAGTTGGCCTGATCGACACCGGATACATAAGGCCAACTACCGGTGAGGCTTACACCTCCCTTGGCCCGGTTAGCCGTAATTGTCGCACCCATGACCAAACAGGTAAATAGCGGGGTTTCCGTAGCACGCACTTCCTCCTGAGCTTCGGGAGGATACCAGCCAACGAGGTAATTCTGATTTCCAATAAGGCTATGCAGCCATGCAGTGGAACCACACCCACGTGCTGTTTCCATTACAGCTTCCAGCTGCGTCGTCAGCCCCAAACCAAGCCCGCCAAGCCCCGGTGCAAGCAAAATCCGCAATAATCCGGAATCCGTAAATCGATCATGGACCTCCGGCAACATTGAGCGGTTCTGCTCCGTTTCATCTGCCTTTTCACGCAAGAATGGAACGAGTTCACTAGCACGCCGAACCATATCGTCATGAGTCAATGACTGACCCTGAATTGTGCTACCTTCCATTTTCAAACTCAAACCGCCGATTGATGGAAACAGTCACTCGGAAACATGCTGGTAACAGCCTCAATCTTTCTTCCTTAAAACCGGAAATACCGGTACCTGTCCGATTGATTTTCGATCAAGCAATAATGATCTATCTGCTGTCCGGGCGCCAGCGCTAAGGCGCCATATCCTTTTTAGTAAGCTCTTCAATGGCAGCCTCGGATTTGCTGAGACCCGCCAGCCCCATGCCACGGAGGATGTTTGGTGCCTTGGTAAACTGGATATCGTTGTAGGGAACGACCTCCACCCGATTACCCCATGGGTCCCGAAAGTTCATGCCGCGCTCAAGCATTTCAACACCTAATTCTTCCAGTGCTTTCTTTACGGGTTCGCGATCATCAACAACGAATCCGAAATGACGTGCACCATCTGCTTCCTGCGTTTTTCCCAATCTCAACTGGATAAACTGATCCCCGAGATCAATGAAGGCGTTGTGATCATTCCTTCCGCGCAGATCGAATTCAAAAAGCTTCCCGTAAAACGCCAGTGCGTCATCTAAGTCCCCAACTTCGAGGACGATGTGATTAATGCCCAAAGCACGGGCCTTATTTTTAACCATGGTTTCCTCCCTAGTTTCGATCACTATAGCCCGAAATTTGTTTTTAGGGACGCGCTCTTGGGTTTCGTGTCTATTCAGGCAAGAATGTCCGTGAGGAAGACCAAGAGGGTTTACGATGCCAAAAGTCTTGACTGACGAACAAGTCAAACAATTCAACAAGGACGGATTCCTGTTTCCGGTGGAAGCCTACACCCGAGAAGAAGCATCATTGTTGCATAGCAAGTTTGTGGCTATGGAAGAAAAGTTGGGTCACGAACCACAGATGAAATTCCGTATCAAAGCGCACTTACCTTTCCCCTGGCTATGCGATGTCGTACGCAATTCAAAACTTGTTGACGCATTAGAAGATATTTTAGGTCCCAATGTTCTGTGCTGGGGCGCTTCTTTCTTTACAAAGAAGGCAAATGATCCCCGGTTCGTATCCTGGCATACAGACAGTTTCTATTATGGATTAGAGCCCGCCGAGACCGTAACCGCTTGGCTCGCTTTTAATGATTCCACGGTCGAGTCTGGTTGCGTTCAATATATTCCCGGCACACACAAAGGCCCGCCTGCAGTCCATGAAATCAAAATGCACGAACACAACCTCGTCCCGCAGGGCCAGACAGTTGTCGATGTCCCGGAAGATGAGTCAGTTTACGCAGAAGTTCATGCCGGTCAGGTTGTTTTGCATCATGAAAGCATCGTCCATGGGTCCGGACCAAACAATGCCAATCATCCTCGGGTGGGTTTCTCGATCCACTATATTGCGCCAAATGTGAAAGAAACCCGTTTTGAAGGTGCTACAGCCATGGTGGTCAGGGGTAAAAATGTAGGCAACAATTGGGGGATCGACCCTGAACCAAAGCACGACTACGATCCTGACTGTATCAAGTTCATGGAAGAAACCCGCGCAAAATTTACAAACTCCACGGCTCAGAAAATAGCCGTTGGCGGACGGAGCTAATCGAATGACCGAAACAGCCTATGCTGCAGTACTTGTTGAAAAACGCAAATTTGAAACACGGGAGGTGCCGATACCCGACATTGGTGCGGACGAAGGTATTTTGCGCATTGAAGCGGCGGGGCTCTGTGGTACGGATTACGAACAGTATGACGGGCATTTTATTGGTACTCCGCACGGCAAACTTCCGATCACACCTGGTCATGAGATATTTGGCTGGATCGACAAAGCCGGTGCCAACTTGGCAAAAAAATGGAATGTAAAAGAAGGCGACAGAGTGATCGTCGAAACTTCAATTCCCTGCGGTGAATGCCTTGCCTGTCATGACGGGCGGCCGATCTTTTGCGATTCAAATATGGGGTATGGGCTGCGCATGGGATTCGATACTGAACCGCATCTTTGGGGCGGATATGCCTCTCACCTCTATCTGCACCCAAATACACGGATGCATAAAATTCCCGAACATATCCCTACCGACATAATGAGTCTTAACAATCCGCTATCCAACGTCGTTCGCTGGGCATGGGCGCGCCCCAACCTCAGGGAAGGTCAGACGATTGTAATTGAGGGACCCGGTCAGCGCGGTCTTTTGGCAGTGCTGGTTGCAAAAGAAGCGGGGGCCGGCCAAATCATCGTAACCGGTACGGCCGCAGATACTTATCGGCTAGAGATCGCCAAGGAACTTGGCGCCGATGCCACCATCAATGTTCAGGAAGAAGATCCCGTCGAACGGGTGCATGAACTCACCGGCGGCCGGAAAGCCGATATCGTTCTGGACGTTTCCATGGGTTCAACCGAGCCTTTGATCCAGGGCGTTGAAATGCTCAAGAAAGGCGGAACGTTGGTTGTCGCCGGCGTCAAAACCCATAACGCTCTCAATAATTTTTATAGCGATAAATTACTATTCAATGAGATTTCTATGCTGGGTGTGCTGTCTTCCGATTGGGAAGACACGTCCCGTGCCGTCGGAATACTTACTGACAAATGGCAGGATCTTGGAAAACTCTGCACCCACAACTATACGCTAGGAGAAGCGGAGAAAGCTGTGAAACTGCTTGGTCGTGAAATCCAGGACGGTGACGAACCAATCCATATCCATCTCGATACAACCGTCGCCCCTTAAGGAAACCTCATGAGTGACAGACTCTCCATCCGGCTCGCCGCTGGCTCCGGACCAACATTTGGTGTCGATGACCTCTCTTGCGCGGCAGCAACCCTACTAGGCTGCTGGGAAGATGAGGGACTCGACGTAACCTGGACACCGGTACATGGCGGTGTCGCCGCCATGCAGGCTGTGCTTGATGATGTCGTTGATGTTTCTTATGGCGGTTTGGGACCTGTTCTCAAATTTAGATCGGAGGGACAGCCGGTTCGTGTCATTGTGTCGATGGCACGCGGACTAGCACAGAATCTCGTTACTCAGAAAAGGATCACTGATCCCGAACAACTTCGCGGCTGTTCATGGGCACTCGACGGGTTTGGCGCTCTTAGCCACCATATGGCACGCTTATTGGTTGCTGCTCTGAACATCGACGAAAATGAAATAGACTGGCAGGCCGTTGGACCACCACCGGAACGCATTGACCGTCTACTGGCGGATACCATTGATGTTTCATTGATCCGGGTAGAGGAAGCCATTTCGTTAAATCATGACGAAAGCAATAATCTCCATAATTTGCTTGGATTTGCGGATCTTAAGAAACTGGTTCCTGTCCAGCCCCACGGCGTGCTCGGAACAACCGAAGCATATGAGAACGATCATCCGGAAGAGCTCGTGCGCCTGACACGGGGTATGATTAAAGCGTCACGCGCTCTGCATGAGGATTTTTCCAACTTTAAGAAGGTTTACGATCACTATGTCACTGTCCCTGTTCCGGACGAGGACGTAAGAAAAATCTGGCAACAGGAACATGACACCGCTGGCTTTGCTGTTAATGGCGAGCTGACCCATGGCCATTGGCGAGATGAAATGGACCTGTTTTACAAGCTCAATCCGGACTTGCCGCGCGTAACACGTGAAGATGTAATCGCCGAGAATTTTGTGGCGGACGCCTTAGCGGCGATCGGTGTCGTATCAGGCGAAGACGCGCCGGAGTAATGCGGCGCTATTCCGCAAACAATCGACCCAGTGCGGTAATATTATCGCGGTGACCGGCGAGACGCAGCGCGGACCAGAGCGCTGCCTGATTGCTGGTAATGACCGGCCTGTCTAGTTCGGACTCCAAAGCTGGAATGACCTCGACGCTTCGGATATTTGCGCAACTGATGAAATAGGCGTCTGCATCGTCGTTACGCATCGCTCTCGTATTCTCGAACCAATATTCCGGCGGCGTACTGCAGTAAGCGTCACTACCGCCGAGCCCCATTGCCTTGTCGGAAACTATTTCCAAACCCGCTTCCCTTAGAAACTCTAATTTTCGATCATGTCCTTCTTGCGGCGTTTCCGAAATAAAAACCAGCTTCTTCGCCTCCAGGGCATCAAATGCATCCATCAGAGAAGACGCCGCCGATGCGGCCGGTTTGCCGGTTAATTCTTCAATTTCAGAGATAATATCCCGCTCCTTCTCAACACCGCCAGACATCGATGTCCCAGTACATTGCAGCACTGTTACATCGCATTTTGCATCGCCAAGAAGTTCTGCTGCCAGCAAAATGTGTGGCGTTAGCTCGTCCAAAGGCGCGCGATGCCGGTTGGTCATCCCGATGCGATTAAAGTGTGGCACAACATCATTGGGGCAATAATGCTGAAGCTGTGGTTCGACCATCCTGTTAGAAGAAGGGATGATAAACCCTAACCGGGCACGCGGAACGATTGGATCAAACCCGCTCATTCAGGTGCCGAGAATAAGTTTTCTTGTATTATCTTCGTAGATCGCCTGCCGATCGTCGTCAGTGCAATTCAGAGTTTCAATGACATTGATCGTATCGCGAATATTGTCTTCCCCACCTGAAAGATCGTACGGCGCATCGGTCGCAAAGAAAGAACTGCCGGCCCCGAAAAAATCCAAACCGGCCTGACTTTGTGCCTTAGCACCAAACATCGCGGTGTCGCCATAGAACATTTTGAAATAATCAAGCAGGGGTTTTTCCAAATCCTCTGCAAACGACTTACCATCTGCCGTTGACGTGGCGTTCCGTGCTTCCCATAACGGCATCCTGCCCTCGGCATGCGGAATATAAGCACCCCAGTGATGGGCCATGACATGGAAATTCGGTATTTCATCAAACATTCCCGAACACGCCATGCGACACATTGCAGCGGTTGTTTCATAAGCCCAGCCGATGCCCCAGAAAATTTCGTAATGCGATTGATCTTCTGTCAGATAATCAGCATGGCTGGCCGGACGAGTTGGATGTAACCAGACGCATTTTCCACGTTCGGCAATTTTGGCAAAGATATCCCTGAACTCCGGCGCATCGAGCGGTTTACCACCGACATTTGAATGGATCTGAAACCCTACTGCACCATGCTCGTCCAGAACCCGGTCAACCTCTTTGATTGCTTCTTCCGTATTGTTCATCGGCAATGCCGCGATGAACCACGGCATACGATCTGAATATTCCCTGCAAATACGGGCCATACCATCGTTGGCCACGCGGGCCAGATCTGGCGAGTCATTCGGCCCGGCAATCATATCGAGCGGCGGCTGCGAAATCGAAATGATCTGCTGATAATTATCGAACTTCTCGATGACCTTCATTCGGGCATCCATGTCATAGAGCTCTTCCATAGCTTTCCAGCGCTTTACGGCACGGGCCGGCATCAGCTTTTCAGCTGCTTCAAAAAACTCATTGGGAAATACATGATTAAAAACGTCGATCTTCATTACGCATCCTTTGTTGGTATTGGCAGCAAACAAACTCGTCCCCTACGCTACCGCAGACTCGGGAACCACAGTAGGGTCAATTTTCATGGCCTTGGCAGAAAACAGGTCGTTGAATAAGTTCATTGAAACAAATCCGTTTTGCAGAAGGAGACTTTGTGACCGAAGAGCAATCTTTAAGTTGCGACGTTTTGGTTATTGGCGGTGGCGGGGCCGGTCTCGCATCCGCCATTGAGGCCCGCACGCAAGGGGCAAATGTTCTGCTTATCGAAAAGAATCCTGAGCTCGGAGGGACAACCGCCTGGTCAATCGGTTCTTTTTCGGCGACACAAACCCCGCATCAAGTCACTGAGGGCATCGACGACTCTCCCGACGAACATTATGAAGATATGCCGAAATTCTCCGGCCCACTCGCCGATCGCGACAATCCAGCCCTCAGGCGAATATTCGTCGATAATGCCAACGATACGCTACGCTGGCTCATGTCAATGGGCGTCGAATTCTTTGGGCCAATGCCAGAACCACCGCATCGCAAACCGCGTATGCATAATGTCCTGCCAAATTCACGCGCCTATATTCATCACCTTGGTAAACATGCCAAAAAAATTGGAATCGAAATCCGGTGCAACAGCCGGGCCAACAAATTTCTGCTCGAAGATGATCGTGTTATCGGGGCGCGCTGCGAGATGCCGTCGGGAATTACCGATGTGAAAGCCAAGGCGGTTGTTTTAGCCAGCGGTGATTACGCCGCCAATGCAGACCTCAAAGCCAAATATATTTCTCCCGAAGTCGCCAAGGTAGATGCAATGAATCCAAACGCAACGGGTGATGGTCATGAAATGGCCTTTCCGCTAGGGGCCAAGGTATTAAATGGCGATGTATTGTCAGGACCGACCTTGCGCTTCATACCGCCACCGACCGAGTCAATTGAACGTATGCTGCCGCCATGGCCGCTCATTACAAAGGTTATGCGGTTCGCCCTGAAATATTTGCCGGGACGACTGCTCCGTCCATTCGTGCTCGGTTTTACGACAACATCGATGGCACCCGAACTGGACCTTTTTTCAAATGGCGCCCTTCTCGTTAATAAGAACGGACAGCGAATTACCGGTGACACCTCCAAGCTTGGCCTCACAATCGCATCCGAGCCAGAGAAAATCGGTTACGTTTTGTTTGATAGCGAACTAGCAGCCCGCTATTCAGCTTGGCCACACTTTATTGCGACAGCGCCGGGTATCTCTTATGCCTATCTGGATGATTTTCGTAGGACGCGACCGGATATTTTTAATAAAGCCGATACTGTTGCGGAACTCGCAGACGCACTTTCTATGTCCCCTGACCAACTAAACACCTCAATCGAGGAACACAATTCAGTAAGCGACGTCAAAATTAGCACGCCGCCCTTTCACGCTCTGGGTCCCGCGAAAAGTTATGTCGTTTTGACTGACGGCGGGCTCGCGGTTGATGACGAGCATCGACTTCTGGGCGGGGATGACCAACCTATACCGGGATTATTCGCAGCAGGTTCCGCTGGTCAGGGTGGTCTCATGCTAAAAGGACATGGCCATCACATCGGATGGGCATTCACATCGGGACGTCGAGCCGGCAGACACGCCGCAATGGAAGCCGGAATCAACGTCAATTGAATCCGTTGTAACATTCCCCAACCTCCTTTAGCGTCAAAATTGAAAAATAAAAGATTGGCAGAAGGAGGTTACGAAAATGAGGAAACTTACAGGATTTACTGCACTAACCGGCCTATTGGCTGGCACGGTCGCGCTGGGAGTTATCGATACGCCGACCACCCTTGCCCAAGGTTTTTATAAAGGCAAAACCGTCAAAATGATCATTCGTTCCGCACCCGGCGGCGGTTACGATTTTTACGGACGTTTACTTGCACGGCATATGCCGAAATATATTCCTGGCAAACCAAAGTTTGTCGTCATCAATATGCCCGGTGCTGGTGGCATTGTCGCTGCAAATTATATGGCTAATCGGGCCAAGAAAAACGGAACGGAGATTGCCATTTTGACTCGTGAACTTGCGCTCGCGCAGCGGACTAAAGCCGTCGGCGTAAAGTACGACTTGAGCAAATTGAATGCGATCGGCAGCGCGGCGTCGTCGACCTTTATGATCGTTATGGGCAAAAATCAGCCGATCAAAACCTACAAACAACTGAAGGCCGCAAAAAAGACAATTCGGTTTGCGGCTACGGGCCCTGGTTCGGGCTCCTACCAGTATCCCGCACTCCTGAAACAGGACGGATTCAATGTTAAAATAATTAGCGGATTTAGTGGTGGTCAAAACCGGTTTCTGGCTATTGAACGCGGCGATGTTCACGGTACAGCCAACAGCTATGAGAGTACCCGCAAAGCAATTCAAGAGCTTGGCCTAATCCCTGTCGCCTATAACGGCGCTCCCAATGCTGCGCTCAAGGGTGTCCCACATATGGGCAGCCTTTTGTCGAAGCAGGGACAACAACTCGCTGCGTTGCTCGGTGCTCCATTGGCAGCAGGCCGTCCCTTCTTCACAACGGGCGGCGTACCCTCAGGACGCCTAAAAATATTGCGGTCGGCCTTTAAATCAGCATTGCATGATAAAGACCTGTTAAAGGAAGCAAAACGAGCCAAACGCAATGTCGCATGGACTGCTCCCGCCCTAATGGAAAGAATCAACGGGGAGATTTTGGGCGCATCTGACAAGGTAATCGCGCTTTATAAATCGGGCGCGAAGAAACCTAAGAAAGACATTTCCAAGTTTCTGCGTCACACGGGCAAGGTCACTAAAATCAAACGCGGTGGCCGACGTATTTGGATCTCCCATAAGGGTGCAGATGTGATGGCAAAAGTTTCGGGATCCCGAACCAAAGTCACGCTCAATGGCAAAAAGGTGAAACGTAAGAAGATCAAAGTTGGCATGACCTGTAAATTCACCTATCCAAAACCCGGTAAAGAAGCCGCGATGGTGGACTGCAAATAAAGTGTCGGGGGGCGTCTTAACGGACGGCCCCTTCGTTTGTTGATACCGGGAGATCGTGATGATCGACGCCGCCATTGATGGCCTGCTTGGTATTTTGCAGTGGAAAGCGTTTTTGCTGATGATGGTGGGCATCGTCATCAGCTCAACGCTGGTTGCTATGCCCGGAATAGGTAGCAAAACGGCGATTGCTCTTCTTCTGCCGGTAGCGTTTGTGCTCAATAAATTTGAGGCGATTTGCCTGATAATGAGCGTCTGGGCGGTGAGTAACACCGCCAACTCAATCACCTCCATTCTTTTTAGCGTTCCTGGCGGTGGTGGATCGCAAGCGACAATTATGGATGGTTATCCTATGGCCAAAAAAGGTGAAGCTGCACGTGCGCTTGCGGCCGCTTTTACCTCCTCAGCCATCGGCGGCATTATCGGCGCCATCGTTTTGCTCATAGCCATTCCTGTCCTGCGTCCACTGGTCCTTTTATTGGGGCCACCGGAATTCTTCATGCTCGTTATGGTCGGTATCGCCATGGTCGGTGCACTGAGCGGTAAGGCACCTGTAAAAGGGATTATTGCTGGCGGAATCGGATTGATCATCTCGATGGTCGGCGTTCATGTCATTACCGGGCTTCATCGCTTTACATTTGACCAGATATTTCTGATCGACGGATTTAAATTGATTCCAGTAACGATCGGTCTCTTTGCAATTCCCGAACTCATTTATATGGGCGTCAAAGGAACAGGGATTTCCGATTTACCCCTCGGCGACCTTGGCAAAGGTCGTAAGCAAGGCATTAAGGATGCGTTCACCCATCGTTGGTTGGTCTTCCGAAGCAGCCTTATTGGCGTTTGGGTAGGCATTATTCCCGGGCTTGGTTCAGCAGTCGCGGACTGGTTCGCCTATGGCAGCGCCAAGCAAACCTGCCCAGGTGCCCGTGAAACTTTCGGCAAAGGTGATGTCCGGGGTGTTATCGCGGTTGATTCCGCTACAAATGCCAAAGAGGGCGGGTCGTTGATTCCGACACTCGCCTTTGGCATTCCCGGTTCGAGCACTTTGGCATTGATATTTGGCGGTTTGATCATTGTTGGGATCACACCCGGCCGCGATATGTTGACGAAAGACCTACATCTGACTTTCTCAATGATTTGGCTTCTGATAATCGGAACAATCATTACATCCATATTATGCCTTGCTTTCACACGCCAACTCGCGATGGCAACCAAATTGCGCCCATCTTTAATGATCCCCATAATTCTGGCGATGGCGGTAATTGGCAGTTTTGCAGCTGCCAGCCGTTTTGAAGACGTTTTGATAATGCTTGCCTTTGGCACCATTGGGTATTTCATGCGGGCTGCCGGTTGGCCTCGTCCACCATTGCTTCTCGGCCTGGTTCTTGGACCAATTGCCGAACGCCACATGTGGACATCAGTTCAACTTCACGGGGCCGAATTCCTTTGGCGGCCCGGTGTCCTGGTTATATTTGCGATTCTCGTTGTTTGTGTGAGTTATCCGATGTGGCAAGACCGCAACTCAAAGCTCCGCGCCCGGGAAACAGAGGCTTGATATGAGTTTGAGATTCCAACCACGATCCTTCCTCACTCTGTGTTTTATTGCGCTGTTTGCCTACATCGTTGTGGCGTCGGCTGATATGCCGTTGCAAGCCAAATTATACCCTTGGACCATCGGCATCATCGCGTTGATCTTACTACTCTATCAGCTTGTTAGAGAGTTATTGCCACCATCTGAACCTGAGACCGACGAAACTGGTGTCGATATTGACTTTACCGAGGAAGAGTCCTCGAAAGAGGGCAAAAGACGGGCACTCGAACTCTTTGCCTGGATGTACGGCTTTGCGCTTTTACTCTGGTTAATCGGATTCTTTACTGCCGTTCCGGTGATGGTCCTAGCCTATATGCTACGTCACAAAGAAACTCTTATAATGACAATATCGTTGCCCTTCGGGGCCGGGCTGGCAACCTGGTACATCTTCGGCCATCTACTTCACCTTCCCTTCCCGCCGGGGCTGCTGCTAGAATGGGCTGGCCTGGTCTAAGGTCCAGAAAAGGCCAAAAAGATCATAAAATTTCGAATTGATTCTCAACGGGGACCCCTATGTCTAACGAAAATAAAAACGCCGAAGAAATTGATTTAAGTAAGAAATTTCTCGTCGACCCCTACGTTAACTGGTCAGACGGCGAAGGCATTCCGGTCCATCTCGATTTCGGGCACAACTTACTGGAGCTCGAAACAGATGTTTGGGACCGTTGGGACGCGCGCGGCTGTTTTGCACATACGCACGGACGTGGCGATTTCATGGCCAACTATGTCCTGGAAGTAGCACCAAGCAAGAAAACCGCGCCAATAAAACATATCTACGAAGCATTCTTCTATGTGCTTTCCGGGTATGGATCGACAACAGTAACAAATCCAGATGGCGAAACCCGTACATTCGAATGGGGCCCAAAAGCACTTTTTACAATTCCGTTGAATTGCAGCTATCAGATTTACAATGGTTCGGGACAGGAACATGCGCGTCTCTCCTGCACCAACGATGCGCCGCTTGTTTTGAATTTGTTCCACAACGAAGCATTTGTATTCGAAAATGACTTTGAATTTCCGGAACGGCTTGGCGACACCAGACATTTTGACGGCGAAGGCGATCACGTTGTCGTCAATCGCGGTGACAATGTCGCGGAAGCGAACCTTTGGGAAACCAATTTCGTCAATGACCTGACAAACTTCAAACTCTACGCCATGGATTCCCGCGGCAAAGGATCTATGAACGTGGCATTTATTCTGGCTGACAGCACGATGCACGCGCATTCGTCGGAAATTCCAATGGGTCGCTACAAAAAGGCCCATCGCCACGCCGCCGGAACGCACGTCCACGCAGTCAGCGGTACCGGCTACACGCTGCTCTGGTACGAAGGTGACGAGGAGTTCAAGGAATTCCCGTGGGAACATGGCTTCATGTACACACCTCCATTTTGGATGTTCCACCAGCATTTCAACACCTGCGATCAACCGGCGCGTTATCTCGCCTGCAGTATGGGAAGCCGTCGCTATCCCTTTATTGCTCTGCGCCGCAAAAGCGCCGAAGGCAAAGGTGCTACATCTATTCAGGAAGGTGGCCGACAGGTTGAATATATCGACCAGGACCCCCGAATTCATCGCAAATGGCTGGAGGCGATCAAAGAAACGGGGGTTAGCTCCAATATGGGCGATGTCTTTGACGAAGCCGAAATTATGGCATTACCACAGGAAGAACTTAAAGGCCCAATCAAGACGCCACCGTCGATTGGTCCAGCGGTCTAGCAGGGTTTCACATTTAGAAAATCTAGGCACCCAATGAAACTTTGACACTGGACCGCCACTGACTGCCGAGCAGGCTTAGAAAAAGTACAGGCACCTGCAACTTGTAAACGAATAGGGTATCTTCCTTTATGCAACAGTAGATTAGGAAGGATCGTTTCAATGGCTGACTTAACCAACCAACGCCGTGAAGCCAGATATGGTATGCCTGCGGCAGACCAGATATTGGTCAATCGATTTTATACAATTGGCTACTCTTATTATTTTCGCCAAGCAAAGTGGGCGTTGGAAATCGTCGGACGTGTCGATGAGGGCGAAGAACCTGTGGAGAGATTAGATAATTTTCGTTCCGACTTTCGACTGCCGCAAATTTTCCGTGCTGACAAAGTGGATTATTCCGGTTCGGGCCATGACCGAGGACACCTGGTTTCCAGTGCCAACCAGCGTCAGGAGGAAATGCAAAACAGTGAAACATTTCTTCTATCAAACATGTCGCCGCAGAAGCCAAAATTTAACCGGAAAATATGGAAAGAACTCGAAAGCGCGGTCCGGGCTCTTGATAGCGATCCAAAAATCTTTGAGACATATGTAATCTCGGGCCCAATTTTTGATTTTGATAAACCGATAAAGGTTATAGGCGCGAATGACAGTAATGATGTCAGCATTCCCATACCCCATTCATATTTCAAATCGATCCTTACCGAGAACGATAAAGGCACGTTCAACATGTGGTCTTTCGTGATAGCGAACAAAGGAACGGACAAGGATCTGGCGGATTTTCGCGTTCCAACTACTCAAGTTGAAAATTATGCGGGTATTCTGTTGTGGGAAAAACTTCGCGGACGAAATGTAGCAAATGAGAAAAAACGTCTACGTAAAATGTGGACCCACTAGACGTCGAAAACAGGGCCAATTATTTAGCGAACTCGCCCTTTACAGTTGGCCTGCAAATCATCATGTTTAGCGCGATTTTTAGGCGGTGCATTAGTAGATGCACCGCATCCGACTTTTTGATTTTAAAGAGGCACCTATGCTTGATCTGATGAATATTGCCCGCACGGAAGCTGATGGCGGAGACTTATTTGGCCTGCTCAATGATTTGTATGAGCCGACCGACGTCCGGCCAAACGGTTATCCGGATGCTGTCGTCTGGAAGGGTGGGAATCACGACGGAACAGTCGAACCTGTCGCCCATTCCATGACGGACGCCTTCGCACTACTGGGTACGATGGCAGCGATCGATATTCTGGGATTGCCATTCTACGCGGTACCAATGTGGTCCCAGTATCGGCATGATCACGAGCTGGAACCGCTAAGCTGGTTCGGCAACATGCCCTGCATCTCCATAAAATGGTCAACCGCCGGCGATGCCTATGTCAATGATGGCAAAGGCGGAAAAGTCGTCGTGATGGGCAAGTCCGGCAATGCGCCACTTCGGACTCAAGCCGGTGTCTACTGTAACGTCCGTCCATATGGGCCGATCACTGCTGTACGCTGTATGCCCTGCTTACCATACTCGCAAAATAAGGGAGTATTTGGGGTAAGCGCGGAAACAGGCCATATCCATTCAGAAATGAATACTCCTGGTGTTCAACTTGCATACGCCAACCGCCTCTTCCTTAGAATGGTGCACGAGACCGGTCATCTTGGTCGTGTGGCAACCAAGCCTACACAAGCGCAGGAAGACGGGATAAACGCTGGCCTCCATAGCTGGCTTCTTCAAGGCACTAAGTTCGAAGTAGGCCGCAAATATGCGGTCGATCCCTACGACGAGTTTAAAGAGGAAATCGACAAGATTATTGCCCTCCTCCCTGCCGACTTCAAAGACGGCATGGAAAACTGGGGTGGACGCATCGAACAACATATTTCAGATACAAATTATGGCCTTCTTGTATGGGACCTAATCGAACAGCGCGATTGCATTGTGTTGGCGACCGATCTGGATGGCGATCGTTTGACAGACCTCATGGCAGATATTTCCGATCCGCTGCGTGCATTTGGTGGCCGTGTTGCAGAGCATCTCGGACAAGAGGTCGATATGCGGAAAGTTTGGTCGGATATGGGGTATACGACAGGAAACGGCCGTGACATGACATCTGTAATGCATCGCATGGAAGGTCCGGCGATCCACGAGCAAACACTTGGTTCAGCCGACGCAATGCTATTGCGGTTGCTTGATGGCGACGAATGGGTTGGCGGCACGAAACAGCCCTACGATCCGCGTATTCACTTCGTCCTGATCAGAGATGCCTATCTCGACGCCAATAAAGGCAATAAAGAGGTCGAGGCGTTTCTTGATGATGCCCTCGCGAAGTTTGATGACATCTATTACAGCGGAGACCGTCCTGGATTTCTCCAGGGTTACACCGCTTTAAAAGAAGCGATTTCGCCCTGGGGTAATTGACGATAGCCGATCCCGTTTAGCGTTGCGACGCAAGCGTTATTCCGCGTCCGGCATCAGTATTGATAACCGCTCCCGTCATAACGGCTGATTGGTTCGACGCAAGCAACACATATGCCGCTGCGTGATCCTCCGGTTCTGTCTGCCGTTCCAATATATTTGTATGAGGACCGCCGGATCTCGCGGGCGTTCGGTCGGCGCCGGGTTCCAAAAGACTTTCCGCGTCAGCAAAAGACGTAGGCGTTCCGCTTGGTGCAACTCCGTTTACGCGGATGTCCGGCGCCAATTCATGCGCCAGCGCCCTCATCAGACCAAGCGCAGCATGTTTGGAGGCCGTATATATTGGCCCGCTACCGACATAAAACGAAGATGTGGATAATGTTAGAACAACGCAGCCCTTGTTTTTGGCGAGCTCTTCACGCGCCGCCGCAGTCCCGATCATATATCCTTTGACATTAATGCCAAAAACGTCGTCAAACCCCGTCGTCAACTCGTGTTCGCCCATATCTTCCAACCGTTTCCGGCCGTCCCGAACACCCGCGTTTCCAACAAAAACATCCAGCCTTCCGTATGTCGAAATAGCAAGATCCACGGCTTTTCGATTGTCGTCGAGATTTCGAACATCACCACACACAGTGGCAACGCGGTCTCCATAGGTATCCCGTAAGGCAGTCAAACGATCTTCAATCAGATCGAAGGCAACGATGCCTACGACGCCTTCTTCGATAAACCGACTGACAAGAGTTTTGCCAATCCCTTCGCCGGCACCAGTTATGAAAATGACCTTGTTCTCCAGCCACTGCATCTTCTTCCTCCCTCTGCCAAATTATTTTCGGCATTATGCGCCGCATATTGACCTATAGGAACCGAGGCTGTCGTGGCGCTAGGTTGACAGCCCGGTGCGCTTTGACCATCTTCAAATTCGCGTTTTTCGGTGTATTCACCACTATTTAAGAGCAGTTTATGCCCCATGACGTTGCGGGTGATCCGCATTGGCACGAACCTGGAAAAGACCTATATGCGGGTACGCCATCCTGGCCGCGTCTTGCAACGCCATATGACGATTTCATGGAAGCCCAAAATATCCCGATCATCCGGGAAATTGGCATCCCTAGTGTTCTAAATCTGCCGATGCGGCCTTGGGACTTTATGGGCGGACGTGGCTGTTTTATTCAGCTTTTCGGCACGGAAGGCAAATGGGGAAGTTATCTCGTGGAAGTGCCTGGTGCCGGTGCATTGAAGGATAACAGACACCTCTACGAAGCAACCTATCTGGTTGTTGAGGGTCGCGGCACCACGGAAATTTGGATCGACGGCCAGGAGCGGCCAGAAATATTTGAATGGACTCGTGGATCGCTATTCGCCATCCCAATGAATACACACCACCGCATCGTCAATTCATCGGGAAGCCCGGCAATTTTGCTGGCCGGAACGACCGCACCAAACATTTTCAATCTGTTGCGTGACGAAGAGATTATATTTGGCTCTTCATTGCACATGAAGAAACGCTATGACCCAACGGGCAAAAGCTTTGAACCGTCAGAAGGGCTGCAACCTGACCCTGCCCGAGGGCTTGCAATGTGCCGAACAAACGTCGTCGCGGATGTTTTTACGACGGAACTCTATCTCGATAACCGGCGAACACCCGGCTATCGGCGGATGGAACCGCAAATGGCTGAGAACGTATTTTACCAATACATTGGCGAGCACCCTCCCGGACGATACTCACGCGCCTATTCCCCCGGTAATGCGGCCGCATTTATTTGCATTGGTGGCAAAGGATACTCCTATACATGGCCACAGGAGCTCGGGCCAACGCCATGGCAGGATGGACAGGGAGACAATGTACTGCGTCAGGAATACGAAGAACTCAGCATGATTTCTGCTGCCCCGATGGAAGGGGACTGGTTTCATCAGCACTTTTCTACAGGGACGAAACCATTGCGTTTATTGGGTTGGTATGGACCAAACAATCATCTTGCCCAACAAGCGGGCATACCAGGCGAAACTGTGGTGGACCCTGGCATGGTGGATATTTCCTATCCAGGGGGCGCGTCGATTCCATATTATCTTGAGGATCCTGCAGTACGCGGTTCATTTACCGATGCCATAGTGGCAGAGGGATCGAAGAACCATATGGAAGACAAGTTTTATGACAAGAATACGACATATTCCTTCGCCGGTGGTTAGACGCTAAGACTGTGTATGATGAGGAAGAAGGCGGCCGTGTCGTATTCGCCGAACCTAAACGCAATCTGCAGAGTGCCGAAAAAACTTCGCTGGTGAGCGTTGGTGTCGATATCGGCTCGTCAACATCCCATCTTGTCTTTTCACGGTTGCGAATGGAACAGCGCGACGGAAAATATGTCGCCGCGGAAAGGCAGGTGATCTACGACTCCGATATTCTTCTGACGCCGTACACTGATATGCATACGATTGATGCGGAGAAACTTGGCGACTATATCGCTGGTCAGTATCGATCAGCCCAGCTTACGCCTGAGGATATTGATACAGGTGCGTTAATCCTGACAGGGCTGGCTGTACGTCGGCAGAATGCGAGGGCAATAGGTGATTTATTCGCCGTTGAGACGGGGAAGTTTGTTTCGGTTTCGGCAGGAGACCGCATGGAAGCCGCTATGGCAGCATTCGGATCAGGCGCCGCCGATAATTCGCGAGAAGTTGGCGTCGCCGTTATGAATGTCGATATTGGTGGAGGAACCACAAAAATTGCCATTTGCGACCAAGGCAACATTGTCGCCCTCACTGCATTGGATATAGGTGCGCGTTTGATATCCTTCGACGACTCAGGGGTAGTTTTACGGGTCGAAGAAGGTGGAAAACTCTTTGCAAAAGCTGCCGGTATCGATCTCTCTCCTGGCAACACAATCTCTACCGAGGAATGTGAAAAAATCGCCGAATGCATGGCGGATCGATTGGAAGAAATAATAACGTTACAAAGTCCGACGCCCGAAACCGAAGCCCTGCATCGGTTGCCGCCAATTTCCTGGCGTGGTGACATTGATGCCCTCACCTTTTCTGGCGGCGTTTCTGAATTTATTTACGAATATGAAGAAAACGAATTCGGAGATCTTGGCCCCTATCTCGGGCACGCTATCCTTAGACGTGCCCAGTCCGCTGGATTTCGTGTTATGCCATCGGTGGAGAATATTAGGGCGACCGTCGTCGGCGCATCGCAATACACAATTCAACTTTCGGGCACGACAGTCTTCGTTTCCGATGAAGCTCTTCTTCCGCTTCGGAATATACCGGTGATTAAACCGCGACTGGTCCTCGAAGACGAAATAGACCACAACGCAATCACCGCTTCGACCGAACAAGCGTTGGAGCGACTTGATCAGTCTGCCGCAGATCAACCTGTTGCAATATGTTTCGACTGGATTGGTTCCGCCAGCTTTCAACGGGTTGATGGATTCCTTCGTGGAATAGCAAGCGCCTTATCAATGCATTTAGAAAAGGGGCACCCTCTCATTCTCGTCTGTGAGGGCGATATCGGTAAGACTTTCGGCATCCACGTCCGTGAAGAACTGAAATTAACCTGTCCTATAATCTCAATCGATGGAATTGCTCTGGAAGAATTCGACTATATCGATATCGGTGCTACCATCATCGCCTCCGGTGCAGTGCCCGTCGTGATAAAATCTTTATTGTTTCCGGCAACCACCGCACTTGGCCAGGAAGGAGCCGCATCGTGACATCAACTGAAGACAGCGACATTCCTAGTGCCACAAGAAACACTTGGATTCTGATCATCATCGGGATTGTCGCATTTATAGGCCTGCTTCAAATCCCGCCTATTCCACAGGATCCCGCATTTCATTTGTTTGCGGATATCAGAACATGTCTTGGAATATTGAACTTCGGAAACACTGTGTCGAATGCGGCATTTGCTCTGGTTGGTGCCTGGGGTCTCTGGACAGTTTTGGGTCCAACGGGTCAGAAGATTTTTCAAACCAAAAAAGAAAGCTGGCCCTATATCATTTTCTTTATTGGCGTTGCTTTGGTGAGTATCGGTTCCGCCTACTACCACTGGGCACCGAATAACGAACGCCTTTTCTGGGATCGACTTCCAATGACCGTGGCGTTTATGGGTTTTTTTACGGCCTTTATTACCGACCGGTTAAACCGCCCCAGCGCTATTTCATGGATGTTACCCACTCTTGTCGTTTTGGGTGCTGCCAGCCTCATCTATTGGTCCATCACTGAGGCGGACGGTCATGGCGATCTACGGTTCTACGGTTTCGTTCAATTTTTTCCGATTATTTTACTTCCGATCGTACTCATTTTGTTTCCCAAAGGCCACTATACGAGCGGTCTATATCTTTTATGGGTTATCCTCTGGTACGGAAGTGCGATGGGTCTTGAACAACTTGATCACTGGATTTACGACCTATCGCGAGGCGCAATTAGTGGTCACACGATCAAACATCTATTGGCTGCGGTCGCAGCTTTCGTCGTGATCCGCATGTTGCAAAACGTCGCTCGGCGAACAGCGGATATCCCCTAAATTTCTAATTCTCCTCATATCAGGAAGAATGCGAAGTTGTTTCATAAAAAAAGCGGCCCCTGGAAATCCAGGGGCCGCCTTCTTTAATTGGTCTGTCTTAAGACTTAGCTTCCGCTGCCAAAGACCAATGACCGGACGCGTGCAACAACTTCCGGAGATGTGTCTTTAAGAGCTTGAGCTACGATCTTCTGAATGGTTTCACCCTTACTGGCGATCAGACGAAGCTTACGTTTCTTCAGTTCTGCGGCGAACTTCGGATCTGCATTCATACTATCATACGCCGCACGGAGCGGTTTCTTTAGATAGTTAGCCGCTTTAGGCGGTAGGATCAGACCACGTCCAAGGGGACCAGCGGATGCCAGGAAAGAGGCCAACGGCTTGTCTTCTGGTTTTACAAGTTCCGTGAACATT